>Ga0209918_1000026_pt1 | contig 137588 bp, 121 predicted proteins | sample SalPonD_shore_MG_FD_185712 | JGI IMG/M metagenome (GOLD analysis project Ga0209918, IMG submission 185712) | Salt pond soil microbial communities from South San Francisco under conditions of wetland restoration - Salt Pond MetaG... | ecosystem: Environmental > Aquatic > Marine > Intertidal...
TCGTGGACGGCGATGTACGAACTGCTGCATTGGTTCGAACTGGAATTGACGGATCGCGCGATTGCTAGTCGCCTGGCGATGGAATATCAGCAAGTGCATCGGTTCTTTCATCGGCTGCGGGATGCGATGGTCGCCCACGAAAATCGGTCGATTCGCCTGCTGAATGGGGAAGTGGAAGTCGATGAAACCTACTGTGGCGCCAAATTTAGCAACCGCAAACGGGCGGTGCGCGAGGCCCTGCGGAAAACCGGCCAAGTCAAGCGGGGTCGGGGGGCTAAGGAGTTGCAGCAACCCGTCTTTGGCATTTATGAACGGGCGGATGGGATCGTGTACGTGAAGCCCGTGGATGATGTTTCGAAAAAGACGCTCCACAAGATTATCACCGGGAAAGTCACCTTGGAAACGACGATTTACAGCGATACGTGGAAAGGCTATAATCAGTTGGACAAAACGTTTGAAGCCCATCATCGCGTGAACCATAGCCAACACGAATATGTGCGTGGTACAGCCTCGATCAACGGCATTGAAGGCTTCTGGGGGTATCTCAAAGAACGCTTGTTGAAATACCACGGAATCAGCCCCCGGAATTTCAACCGCTATTTGAAAGAAGTGGAATTCCGCTTTAATCATCGCCACTTGACTCCTGAGGAATTTGTCCAGAGTTTAGTGAATATTCTAATGAAACCAGTAACTCCGTGAAGTGATAAATGCCCCAACTTTTTATTTTTTCCGCTAAATTTCTTGTTATCTCACAGCCTCAGATCTGCGTCTCAACTGAAGTAACTTTTTTTTACCTCTCCGCATTGAATTGTTTTTTTGCAAGATAATTGTGAGTTATTCAGCCCGTAAAATCCGTTGAAATGTCCCCAATTTGCACCTTTTATGTTCAACATATATATTTATCGGTTCTAAATTTACAGGTTTTTTGTAATGACAGAAAAATGCTGACCAATAGCAAAAAAAGATTTGCTAAAAATGCGGAATTAAACGCGTACCTCACGCGATTAGATAATATCAAAGTCTTATTCTTTTTCTCGATCTTCCATCCGGTGTTTGATTGTTTTTTTACAATTTTCCTGCAAGCATTTTGCAATTTCTTGCTTTGTGCTAAAGAAAAAAACGGAGTATCGACAATGATTCCTCAAACAAGTTATAAATGGATTAGTATTCCCCATAATTCGCGATCAGTCAAAACAAGGCGAATAAGCCAATTCCCGGGTTTTAATTTAGGGATGTTTCTTTTGTTTTTATCTGTTTGTTTCTTGCCGCAAGATGGATTCTCGCTTCCAGGGAACCAAACAATCTCTCAGTTAAAACCGGCTGATTTAATCCTCTATGATGGCAAAGTGTTTACGGCAGATACCACAAAATTATGGGCTGATGCGGTTGCGATAAGAGGCAGAAAAATAGAAGCGGTCGGAAGCGATACCGGGATTCGGAAATTGTCCGGTCCGAAAACGCACTTCGTGGATTTAAAGGGACACGTATTAATGCCCGGACTCACCGATGCGCACGTCCATCCCGTACCAAATGACGGAAGTAAGTCGGTTAATTATGGTGAAAAGGTCGGCAGAGACCCATCAAAAACGGATTTGAAAGAGGCATTGAGTCAAGTGGAGAAGCAAGCGACGACGGGTCAGGTTATTGCAGGAAGTTTCGGCTCTTCTATTCTGGATAACACAACGATCAATCGGTTTTGGCTGGACAGTATTGTCCCCGATAATCCGGTATTCCTTTGGCATTGGAGTGGGCACGGCATGATCGTTAACTCAGCAGCGTTACATTATGCCGGACTTTCTCCCGAAGCCGATGACCCGCCCGGTGGATGGTATGGCAGAGTCGCTGGTACAAAAAAGTTAAATGGACGTATTTACGAATACGGGATTTGGAATGCGGACAAGGCGATACTTGCGCGGGTCCCGTTCGATTCATTGGCTGCAGGATATCGTCATTTTGCAGAACAGATGGCAGCGTGGGGTGCCACTTCCGTTCAAACCATGGGAACAGATGTACCCATTCAGCGGCTGATAGCGGCCCTGGATACTTCGCACACACCAATTCGTTTTTCTATTTATGAACGTTATTTGCCTAAAAATGATGTGGCGGAAGAATGGGAGCATCCGCAGCCGGTTCCTAATTCGCCAAAAGTGCGAATCGCCGGGATGAAATGGATACTGGATGGAACGCCACCCGATAGAAATGCATTCATGCGTCAGCCTTATGCCGATCGACCCGGATGGTATGGAAGACTGGATTTTTCAATCAGTGATTTACGGCGGATTCTTAAGCACGCCCTGGATAACAACGAACAGGTAGCTTTCCATACCGTTGGTGATTCCACGGCTTCGGTCGTATTTCATCTGATGGAGTCTCTTGCCCCTGCTAAAACCTGGCGAGCGAAACGGATAGTTAGGATTGAACACGGTGACGGACTCGCCCCGGATCTTCTTAAGGCAGGGAAAAAACTGGGCATTGTGCTCATACAAAATCCTCTTCATTTTACAAACCCGAAGATGTTAAAAGCCAGGTATGGACCAGCTCGAATGGAATGGATTCAACCGCTTCGTTCAGCGCTTGATGCCGGTATTCCTCTTGCACTTGGTTCTGACCAATCGACTGGTCCCCCGTTAAATCCATGGTTGAATATTATGCTTGCAGTAAAAGATCCGGCTCATCCAGCAGAAGCACTAACCAGAGAACAGGCAATTCTGGCATATACCAGCGGCGGAGCTTATGTGGAACGTGAGGAAAATATTCGGGGAAAAATTGCACCGGGAATGCTCGCCGATTTGACTGTGTTGTCAGAGAATCCGTTTACAATTCCACTCGATAAAATGCCGCGCATTAAGAGTATTCTTACGTTAGTCGGAGGTAAAGTCATCTATAGCGCAAACACCCTCTAAGGTGGTTCTGAAAAAAACGGAGAAAAAGTATGTAATCAATTGTACGGAATATCTCTATAAAAAGTTAATTGCGCAGAATATCGGTCTTCTCAATTATCATCAGTGTCGTGTTGATATCTGTTTCTCCCTGGGGGAACTGTTTCGGACAGCAATTTTCACAACAGAAATCAGACGCATCTTCCTATGGGAAAGCCATTGTTTATCTTGATCATTACGGCGTCCCGCATATTTATGATCCTGCTGACGAAAGTGTAATCTATAGAAAGCGCTTATGAAGAAGACTGAGGGACTTCTGGTAGGAGAACATAACCCTAATATTATAGCAGCATTTCTTGCTGATCGTTCCTAATCCAAAATCATCGAATGGAGTAAAATTGTTATTGTACATTTGCTAAAGAATCTCTATCAAAATCTCACAATGGATTGGTCGATAGATTTCAGTATTTACTTTGTCTGATTATTTTCCAAAGTTGTCTAAGTAAATTTAAACGAAAACAGGTTATCAAAGATGCGAACAATCCAGGGAAAAACCGTCGTGCTCGGAGATGATATTCATGCAAACCGGATTATACCAGTGAAGCGCTGTACCACAACCGATGAAAAGGAATTAGGACGTTATTGTTTTGAAAATGAGGACCCCAAGCCTTCCCTCCAGGGAAAAATTCTTGTTGCAGGCGATCATTTTGGTATTGGCAGCGTGCGCGATCACGCTACGTTGGCACTGAAAGGCGCTGGCGTCAAAGCGATTATCGCCAAATCATTTGCCAGCGCTTTTTTCAGGAATGCGATAAACAATGGGCTGCCGGTGTTTCAATCAGAGGAAGCCGCGGCTGTGATTAAAACCGACGCGGAAATTTCTATCGATACAAAAGCAAGACAGATCAAAAATAACACAACCGGAGCAGATTATACATTTCATAATGTGCCGGAGTTTGTGACGCGTATCCGGGACGCCGGAGGTATTCAGGCTTCATTCCAATCCTTAATCCAGAAAGAGAGTTGAAGTTATGAAGCAATTATCAAAAGAGATTGTTATTGTTGAGGGAACACGCACGCCTTATGGAGCTTTTGGTGGTGGATTGAAAGATTTTTCTGCCACGGATCTCGGTGTCGAGTCCAGCAGGTCGCTCTTCGAACGGACCGGCATTACGCCGGAGAAAATTGAGCACATCATTTTCGGAAATGCTCTACAAACTTCTCCGGATGCGATGTATCTGGCGCGACATATCGGAATGAAACTCGGTGTGCCCAAGGAAGTCCCGGCAGTCACGGTGAATCGTCTTTGTGGCAGCGGATTCGAATCCATCGTACAGGCAGCGCGGCATATTCTTCTTGATGAGGAAGAAGTCATTCTCGCCGGTGGCACCGAAAGTATGAGTCAAGCGCCACACAGTGTCTGGGGCGCGCGCTGGGGTGAAATGCGACTGGCGGATGCCAAAATGGTCGATATGCTCTGGACCGGGTTAACGGACAGTTACGCCGGATGTAGTATGGCACAGACGGCAGAAAATCTTGCCGAGAAGTATGACATCAAACGGGAAGAAGTCGATGAATACGCACTCCGTAGCCAGCAAGCCGCGGCAAAGGCATGGGAAGATGGAAAGATGGCTGTAGAAGTCGCTCCGGTCACCGTCAAAACCAAACGAGGCGAGCAGCGGGTTGCCAGAGATGAGCATATGCGCCCGGACACTTCTATGGAAAAACTTGCGAAATTAAGACCCTATTTCAAGAAGGATGGCACCGTGACAGCAGGCAATGCCAGCGGAATTTGTGACGGCTCCGCTTCGGTGATTGTCACCACCGCTGAACGCGCTGAGAAAGAAGGTTGGAGTCCCATTGCTAAATTAATCGGTTGGGGATTTGCCGGAGTGGAGCCGGAGATTATGGGGATCGGACCCGTGGCAGCATCACAGAAGGCATTCGAAAACACCGGTTTATCTTTGGATGATATGGCGCTGGTTGAAGTGAACGAAGCGTTTGCCTCTCAATATTTGGCGGTGGAAAAAGAGATGGGACTGGATCGCAGCATCACGAACGTCAACGGCGGCGCGGTTTCCATAGGACATCCATTAGCTTCGTCAGGGACGCGACTAACAATTACGATTATCAAAGAACTGCAACGTCGCGGCGAAAAATACGGACTGGCGACCGCGTGTATTGGCGGCGGGCAAGGCGGTGCTGTGATTGTAGAAGCGTTGTGAGCCCCTTAAGAACAACAAGGGTATTTAGCAATAATTACTATTTTCAGGATCATTTGGTGTGTGAATGACCTCACCCCAAACCCCTCTCCTTCAAAAGGAGAGGGGCTTTGTTGTGCCAGACTGAATTCTATCTCCGTATAAAGGAGGTTGATAGACAGGATTGGGGAATTGTTGAAGTATCACTTTTTAAAACGAGTTTAATGAGGATATGCTTATTAACTATTTCATCACAATTCCAAACCCGGAAAGGATTTACAATGGCTATTAAAAGAGTCGGAGTGGTTGGATGTGGATTGATGGGCTCCGGTATTGCGCGTGTGTGCGCCCAGGCCGGTTTTAATACTATCGTTCGCGAGGTCAATCAGAATTTGCTCGATGAGGGAATGGATAAACTGAAAAGTTCGATGCTCAAAGATGTGGACAAAGATCGGCTCTCAGAAGAAGAGATGAACGATGCCCTTGATAAGGTCCATGGAACCACAGAGTTGAAAGATCTCAAAGATTGCGATGTGGTCATCGAAGCCATCGTTGAAGACGTGGCGATGAAAGAAGAACTTTTTAGTGAGTTGGATGATGTTTGCCAGGATCACACCATTTTCGCCAGTAATACGTCTTCACTCACTATTACAGAGCTGGCTTCGGCAACGTCAAGGACGGATCGATTTGTCGGGATGCACTTTTTCAATCCGGTGCCGCGAATGCCGTTGGTGGAGATTGTCAATTCTCTGGAAACCGACGAAGAAGTCTTTGAAAAGTGCTTTGATTTCGCGAAACAACTCGGGAAAAAACCGATCCGATGCAAGGATACTTCCGGCTTTGTGGTGAATCGGTTACTGGTGCCGTATCTGCTGGATGCGATTCGCGCGCTGGAAGGCGGCTTGGCCAGCATCGAGGATATTGACAAGGGAATGCAACTCGGCACCGGACATCCTATGGGACCATTTGTTTTGCTGGATTTCGTCGGATTGGATACAACCTATCATATCGCCAATATTATGTTTGACGAGTATCGTGAGAAACGTTTTGCGCCGCCACCGCTTCTGAAAAAAATGGTGCAATCCGGTCTCTACGGCAAGAAATCCGGGCGGGGATTTTACGATTATTCCGGTGACAAACCTGTCCCGACCCCGTTGAATTTTTAGGCGTGGAAAAATAATCCTTACTCTCACACCTGAATTTCATTAAAATTTGGTTTTCATTCAGCAAAGGGAACTTCGACTATGAAAGCTCTGATTACGAGTGGCGGACGCGGTACCAGACTTCGTCCTATAACCCATACTCAGAATAAACATCTCATTCCGATTGCCAACAAACCGATCCTGCATTATGCGTTGGATTATGTCAGCGCGGTGGGAATCAAGGAAGTGGGCATTGTCACGAACGCCGACAGTACAGAAGTCCAGGATGCCATTGGCGATGGCAGTCGCTGGAATATTAATATCACCTATATTCCCCAGGAAGCGCCACTCGGATTAGCGCACGTGGTGAAAATTTCCCAAGATTTCATCGGTGACGAGGATTTTGTATTCTATCTCGGCGATAATATCGTGGTTGGCGGTATCGATCATTTTGTACAGCAGTTCAAAGCCGCCGGAAGTAATTGTCATCTGGTGCTCGCCAAAGTGCCTGATCCGGAACGGTTTGGCGTTCCGGAAATCCAGAATAATCATATCGTCCGGATCGAGGAAAAACCGGAACATCCAAAGAGCAATATGGCGGTTTCCGGGATTTATCTCTATGACCATCACATTTTTGAAGCAGTCAACGCCATCGAACCAAGCGCCCGCGGTGAACTGGAAATCTCCGATGCGCATCAATATTTGCTCGATCATGGCTATGAAGTGACGTTTTCCGAGATTACCGGCTGGTGGAAAGATACCGGAAAACCGATGGATTTACTGGAAGCGAACCGGCTGGTGCTGGACAACATTGATCAAAACTACGATGATGGGATTTTGCAAGGTGACACCGTCATCCTGGGACGAGCGGACATTGCGCCCAGCGCGCGAATCGTAGATTCACACATCCGGGGCCCGGTCATCATTGGAGAAAATTGCGTGATAGAGAATTCCTATATCGGCCCGTACACCTCGATTTATCACGATACGGTCATCAAAAATAGCGAAGTCGAATTCAGTATCATTCTGAATGATTGCAAAATATCCGATGTGGAAATCCGCATCGAGAGCAGCTTGTTGGGCGAAGATGTGCAAATTTTTAAGGCGGAGCCAAAACCGAAAACTCACCGATTTATCGTTGGCGATCAGAGTCAAATCGAGATAATATAGTGCATTCGATTCCCAGTGGAACTTTTGGCGGCGGAATCAGACTAATGAACCTGACGGAATAATTGAGACGGCAGATTTCAAGGAGCGAGAATGGCAAAGAGCAATAATACGCTAATCGAAGTCAATGGACTGAAGAAATATTTCCCAATTCGAAAAGGAGTGTTTTCCACCGTCCAGGGCAACGTGAAAGCGGTTGACGATGTCAGTTTTTCAATCAAGCGCGGCGAGACGCTGGGTTTGGTTGGCGAATCCGGATGTGGCAAAACAACCGCTGGACGTACGCTGCTTCGATTACTCGAGCCGACCGCCGGATCGGTCATTTTTGAAGGCAAAAATATCACAGAAATGAATCGCACTGAATTACGCGAAATGCGTAAGGAGATGCAGATCATCTTTCAGGATCCGTACGGCTCGCTGAATCCCCGTATGACTGTTGGCGGGATGCTGACGGAAGCGTTGAAGTTGCATAACATCGTTCCAAAGAATCAAATCAAAGAGCGCGTCGCCGATTTACTGGATCGGGTCGGACTTTCACCGAGACACGCGCGACGATATCCCCACGAATTTTCCGGCGGACAGCGTCAGCGGATCGGCATTGCCCGCGCACTTTCCGTCGAACCGAAGTTTATTGTTTGCGATGAGCCGGTATCCGCGCTGGATGTCTCCATTCAGGCGCAAATTATTAACCTGCTGCAGGATCTTCAGAACGAATTCGATTTAACGTATCTGTTCATTGCGCACGATCTAAGCGTGGTCGAACACATCAGCGATCGGGTTGCAGTGATGTATCTCGGGCAAATCGTTGAGTTAGCAGAGTCCAAAGAATTATACTCCAATCCGCTGCATCCTTACACCAAAGCCTTGCTGAGCGCGATTCCCGTGCCTGATCCGAACCGAAAACAACAACGGACCGTCTTGACAGGCGATGTGCCGTCGCCGGCAAATGTCCCCAGCGGATGTTATTTCCATCCCAGATGTCCGGTGGCCAGAGAGGATTGTAGCGAGCGGGTTCCGGAATTAGAAGAATTTACTCCCGAACACTGGGCACGGTGTTATTACGTGCGGGAAGACAATGAAATTGGAGCCGCAGCGTAGTGCCGAAGTACGAAACCACATTTCAACCCTCACAAATCAAACGAGTCGCATTTCATACCTTCGGATGTAAACTCAACCAATCCGAAACCGCAACTATTGCGCATCAATTCGACGAGCACGGCTACACCATTGTCGACTCGGAAGAACCGGCTGATCTTTATGTAATTAATACCTGTACTGTGACCCATAAAGCAGACTCCAAAGCCCGGAGCGAGATCCGGAGAGCGCTACGAATTTCGCCGGATGCATTTGTTGCCGTGGTCGGTTGTTATGCAGAGCATCATCCCGAGGAAATTGCTTCTATCGATGGTGTTGATCTGATTCTTGGCGCGGAGGAGAAATTCCGCCTGCTGGATATGCTGGCGAATGAGTCCAAGGGCGAGGATGTCTGGCAGAAAAATCCTGTCCCAGAGATTATGCTGGCATGTGAAGCCGGAGCGGATGAGTCCAGACAAATGGAATCTGTCCCGACCATTGAGATGGAAGGACGCACGCGAATATTTCTCAAGATTCAGGATGGCTGCGATTACAACTGCTCGTTCTGTATTATTCCCTCGGTTCGGGGTTCCGGGCGAACTGTGCCGCTGGGAGAAATTCTGGATCAGGCGAAACAAATAATCGATAACGGCTACAAAGAGATCGTCCTGACCGGTGTAAACACCGGGACGTATCTCGATGCGAACGACAACCACCTGATCGATGTGGTGGAAAATCTCTCCGATCTTGAAGGAATGGAACGCATTCGATTGAGCTCTGTTGAGCCGGATCGAATGAGCGATGATTTGCTGCAATTAATGGCGGAGCGGCCAAATATTTGTCCGCATCTGCATCTGCCGCTGCAGCACGGCAGCGACCGGATTCTTGGTACAATGCGCCGGCGCTATCAGACGAAGCAGTATCGTGAAGTGGTCGAAAAAGCGTTTGAATTGATGCCGAACGCAGGATTAGGCGCTGATGTGATGGTTGGCTTCCCCGGAGAAACCGACGAAGATTTTGCACGCATGTGTGAGTTCATCGAGGATTTGCCATTTTCGTATCTCCATGTGTTTACTTATTCGGCGCGATCCGGTACTGATGCAGCACAATACGGAAACCAAATCGATCCGCAGACGCATCAGCGACGCAGTTTTGTCCTGCGGCAACTGGGCAAGCGGAAACGTCGTGAATTTCTTGACCGGCAACTTGGCAGCACAACTGAAATCCTGTTTGAACCGGGAGATGGTGAGACGTATCTCGACGGTTGGTCTGACAATTATGCCCGAATCAGAGCGCCGTATGAGCCGGAATTAATCAACCAGATTGTGCCGGTTAAACTGGAACGCCGCCACGGTGATTACATCGCTGGGAAAATTTTGAGACGACAAATCGAAGCAGCCTGAAATTCGCCGGTTGTTTTTGTATCATCATAAAACTGAGTTTAACCTGATCAATCTGAATTAGCGACTTATGACCTCGGATCGCACTTACTTCGTTGGAATAGCCGGAAATATCGGCGTGGGAAAAACCACGCTTACCAAGATTATCGCTGACCGGTTTGACTGGAAACCGTACTTCGAAAGTGTGATTGATAACCCGTATCTGTCGGATTTTTACGCGGATATGCGTCGCTGGAGTTTTAACCTGCAGATTTATTTCCTCTCCAAGCGATTTCAGACGCACAAAGGCATGGTCGAAGGTGATTTTTCGGCGGTGCAGGATCGCACCATCTACGAAGATGTGGAAATCTTTGCGTATAATCTCCACGAGATGGGCAATATGTCGGACCGCGATTATGATAATTATCGAGAACTGTTCAAAATTATGACCGCCTATCTCAAGAAGCCGGATCTGATTGTGTATATCAAAGCATCAACTGACACGCTTATTTCAAGAATCAGAAGGCGTGGGCGAGATTACGAGCGATCGATTTCTCCGGAGTATTTGCACCAATTAAACGTGGCCTACGATCGCTGGATCAAGCGCGCGAAGAATGAGATGAATGTTCACGTTGTGGACGGCGATCATTTTAACGTCTTTGAAGACAAGGATCAGCTGGAAGAACTGTTAACGACAATCCAATCGTATTGCGGGAATCAAAAGAGCATATCACAAATATCTGACACGCAATGAGCGTCCTGTTACTTTTTTTTGACGGTGTTGGCATTGCACCGCCCAATCCTGATATCAATCCCATTACATCTTTTCAAAATCATCCGTTTCCGGTGCAGGGAAGCGATTACGATTATTTCGATGGTAAACTGATGACCACTGATCCCAGGCTTGGCGTCAACGGATTACCGCAAAGTGCCACCGGACAAACTACCATCCTCACCGGACGCAATGGCGCCAAAATTCAGGGACGGCACGTTAATGCATTCCCAACAACAAAACTCCGGCAAGTCATCACCGAGTCAAGTGTGCTCAAACGAATTAAATTTGCCGGAAAGCGCCCGATTTTTGCGAACGCGTATCATCCCGGATATTTCGCCCGCAGGCACAGCCGGTTCTCCGTAAGCACGTGGTCCTGGTTGGCTGCCGGAATTGAGTATCACTCTCTGGATGATCTGCAGGCAGGCAACGCCGTGTCACACGATTTGACCAACCAGTTTATGAATCGGTTCGGATTCGGTGTCACGCTCCGGCGTCCCGCGCAAACCGGACGCATTCTGGCTCAACTTCTTGAGCGATACGATTTTGTCCTGTTTGAATATATTCTCACCGACGTGTTCGGACACCGGCAGGATTTTGAAGCATTGCAATTTCGCTTTTCTCAGATCGCAGAGATGACTGATGCGCTATTAGAGTCAACAGATTTACGTCGCCACACCATCTTACTTACCAGTGATCACGGTAACTCCGAAGATATTTCTACCAATACTCATACATTAAATTCCGTACCGACGATTCTCTGGGGAAGCAGAATTGTGCAGGAACAAATTGCGATCTCCTCACTGCTTGATATCACGCCAGCGATATTAAAATTGCTGGGTATTCCGGATGCGGATGAAAATTGAAATTATGAAAAAAAGAGAACCGCAAATGAACGCGAATAAACGCGAATTAAGATCAAAATAGAAATAAAAAAATTGAGAAATACATTCGAGTTGGACATTATTGTTTTTCATTTACGTTCATCCGCGTTTATTTGCGGTTTTACCTGTATCCATTCATAGATTTTTCCGGTTAAAAAAAATCAATTCTCCATCGCCAGAATCATCTCTGGGAAAATTTCGCTAAATTACGTGTTATCAGTTGACTCCAAGGGTTGATTTGTCTAATTTTGCCAATCTGAGAACGCAACGAAAAGAGTAAGAGAGCAGAGAGAAATCCAACCTTTGGGACGCACCCAATTTGCCGTTTTTGCTTCCGGTCGGGGATCGAACTTTTCGGCAATCTATGACCAGATACAATCAGGATTTATTGATGGGGATATTGTCTGTGTTCTGAGTAACAATAAAGACGCACAGGCTCTCGAAAAAGCCCGCCAATGGGGAATTGAAACCCTACATAAAAATACATCACACTATGCTACGGTTGCTGAATTTAGTTCAGTGCTAATTCAATCTATGCATGACCGGAATGTCGATTACATTTTGCTTGCCGGATATATGAAGAAAATTCCCGCTGAGTTTTTACGCGCTTTTCCAAATAAAGTAGTCAATATTCATCCGGCGCTGCTGCCTGCATTTGGTGGCAAAGGGTTTTACGGCGAGCGCGTGCATCAGGCAGTCATCGAGCGTGGCGTCAAATGGTCCGGTGTGACGGTGCATTTCGTCGATGAAATCTATGATCACGGACCGATAATATTTCAGTGGCCGGTGAGAGTTCGCGATGAAGTTAATGCAGAATCTCTTGCCGCGCACATTTTAGAATACGAGCATAAAGCATATCCCAAAGTTGTCCGCTGGCTTAGCAAAAATTGGATACAAATTCAAAATAACCGGACAATCTTTACTGGTCCGGAAGAGGAGTGGAATCTGGAATGAAATCCAGCGCGGTACTGATCAGTGTGTACGATAAGACAAACGTCGAACAGCTCGCCAAAGCATTCGTCGAGAGTGGAGCAGAAATTTATTCTACCGGTGGTACTGCAAAATATTTGCGGGAAAATGACATCGAAGTTACCGACGTTTCAACGGTCACAGATTTTCCTGAAATCTTAGACGGCCGCGTCAAAACACTGCATCCAAGGATATTTGGCGGGATTCTTGCAAACCAAAGGAATGCTGATCATACAGACCAATTGAAAGAACACGAGATTAAACGTATCGCGGCAGTGGTAGTCAATTTTTATCCGTTTAGTGCCACGTTGCAGAAAGAAGATGTGACGTTTGATGAAATTATTGAAAACATCGATATTGGCGGACCATCGATGCTGAGGGCGGCTGCGAAGAACCATCAGAGTGTGCTGCCGATCTGCAACAAGAACCAGTACGAACTGGTCATTGATGCGCTGAAAAAAGGTTCGCTGGATTCATTAAGGCTTCCCTTTGCGAAAGCGGCATTCACTTATTCGATGCATTACGATCAGACAATTGCAGGATTTTTTCACGAGCAGTCACTTCAGAAAAAGGATTCTGATCTGCCCAATCTCTGGTCTGTGAACTTTACACAAACTCAATCATTGCGTTACGGCGAAAATCCGCATCAGAAGGCAGCCTTCTATGAAGTGCTGGAAAATATGCCGTTAAATCTTGCAGACCGGCAAGTCCAGGGCAAAGCACTTTCATACAATAATCTAATGGATCTGGACGCCGCCGTTCGCATCATTGGAGAGTTTGATGAGACGGCCTGTGTGATTATTAAACACAGTAACCCGTGCGGATTCGCTTATGGAGATTCCACCGAAGACGCATATCGACGCGCGGTGACCACAGATCCCGTCAGTTATTTTGGTGGCATTGTGGGCTTCAATCGATCTGTCGACGGGGCAACTGCAGAGGCGCTGACGGAATCTTTTCTGGAATGTGTGGTCGCACCAGAATTCAGCGCAGAGGCAATTGAAATCTTTAAAAGCAAGAAAAATTTGCGTATAATACGGATGCATCCAGAGGAGTTGTCAGCCGTTGGTTATGAAATACGCCCTGCGCTGACAGGATATCTTTGGCAGGAGCGTGATCCCCGAATTGGGGACATTTCCTCAGCAAACATCGCGACGAAACGAGAACCCACAGATGAAGAGTGGGCAGCGCTGCGTTTGGCGTGGAAGTTGGTAAAGCATACGAAGTCAAACGCCATTGTGTTTACGAGTCATGAACAGGCGCTCGGCGTAGGCGCCGGGCAAATGTCCCGGGTGGACTCTGTCAAAATTGCTGCGAGGAAAGCCAGTGAAGCCGGACTTTCTCTGGAAGGCGCTGTGATGGCTTCTGACGCATTTTTCCCGTTCCCGGATGCGCTTGAAGTTGCTGTGGATGCGGGAATTCGAGCAGTGATTCAGCCCGGTGGATCAATCCGGGATGATACAGTCATTGAAGCAGCTGACAAACACGAAGTTGCTATGATATTAACTGGACAACGACATTTTAAACATTGAGTAGGATTCTGAGTTGAGGAGAACATGAGGAAACTTTCTTCATTTTTGCCGTGGGTTTCTGGCGATTTGGCAATTGATTTAGGCACTGCCAACACACTGATATATGTTAAAGGCCGCGGCATCATGATTAATGAGCCATCTATTGTGGCGCGGTCGAAACAGACCGGCGCAGTTATCGCTGTGGGTAATGAAGCAAAAGAAATGGTGGGGAAAACCCATCAGGATCTAGAAACCATTCGGCCGTTAAAGGACGGGGTGATCGCGAATTTTGAGATGACCGACGGTTTATTACAGGGATTTATCCGAAAGGTAAAACTGAGCCGCATTGCACGGCCTCGGATGGTGATCTGTGTTCCTACTGGAATTACAGAAGTTGAGCGACGTGCGGTGAAAGATTCAGCGGAGCGATCGAACGCGCGGGAAGTCTATCTTATCGAAGAGCCGGTCGCTGCGGCAATCGGGATTGGGATTGACATTAGCCAGCCCATCGGAAATATGATCGTCGATATCGGTGGAGGAACTACCGAAATCGCCGTGATCGCTTTGAACGGGATCGTAACAAAAGAGTCCGTGCGGGTCGCTGGCGATGAACTGGACGAGTCAATTATTGATCATTTTAAGCGCGAACATAATCTGCTTATCGGTGAGCGGACCGCGGAAAATATTAAAATCGCTGTGGGATCCGCAGTGCCGATGGATGAAGTGATGATCAGTGTGAAAGGGCGTAATCTGGTCACCGGAATTCCAAAAACGATTGAGATTCCATCGGATGAAATCCGTGAATGCCTCAAGGATACCGTGGATATTGTAGTTAATGCGATTAAGAAAGCCCTGGAACGGACGCCGCCGGAATTATCATCCGATATCCTGGACCGAGGCATTATTTTGACAGGTGGTGGGGGATTACTGAAAGGATTGGATCAGCGAATTCGGCTCGAAGCTGATTTGCCGGTGAATGTCGCTGAAGATCCGTTGTTATCTGTGGTAAAGGGGACCGGCAAAGTTCTGGATAACTTACCAAAATATACTGAAGTCCTCTCCTGAGATTAGAGACAATTAGAGTGTGACACGACTTGACACGATTAATGGAAGACGAGCGTGAATTTTCTTTATGATTTACTCTACCGGTTTCGTGAATATTTTCTGCTGATTCTCTTAATCGCTTTATCCTTTATTCTCATTTTTTCCAATGATAATACTGAAGTTCAGGCGTTTCGGGCCAAAGTTACCGATACCTTTGGTTTTGTTCAGCGGCCATTTTTGGCGTTGGAACAAATGGAAGATTTGCGAGCAAAAAATGAATTGCTTCGTCAGCGGAATCTGGAACTTTCCATGGAATTGCAGCAGCGGAAAGAAGAGGCCTTGGAAAATGAGCGCCTGCGCAAATTACTGCAATTTCAGAAAGAATCTGAATTTCAGGTGTTGCCGGCAGAGATTATCAACCGGGGCGGTTCCTCTATTGTGAACTCTGTAACAATTAACATCGGCAGTGCACATGGTGTAAAAAAAGATGAGGCCGTTGTGATTTCGGAAGGTGTCGTGGGCAAAACAATTTCAGTCGGAGAAAACACAACAATCGTGCAACTCCTGACAGATGTGAATTTTCGGCTGAGCGTGAAAACGCGCCGTACCCGCGCCAACGGGATTTTAGTCTGGAGTCACGATAATATTTGTACCATCGAAAATGTGCCAAAAAGTTTAGACATCATGCGTGGCGACACCATTATTACTTCCGGCTACAGCGATATTTTTCCGGAAGGAATGCTGGTAGGAAAAGTGATCGCAACCTCCAATGAAATCCCCGGTTTTCATAAACAGATTGATATTCGCACGTTTGTCAATTTCAACGAATTGGAAGAGGTCTTTGTCATAATTACAAAACCTGAATATACGGTGAACAATTAGTGCAACGGATTGTAAAAGACATTCTGATAGGGATTGTGATCCTTATTTTTCAGTTGACGGTCGTTGACTGGATCCGGATCCAGAATATCCGCCCGGATTTGCTGATGTTGTACATTTTGTATCTTGGTTATCGTGAAGGAAAAGTTGCAGGGATGTTGTTTGGTTTTGCTTTTGGGTTGTTACAGGATTTGACCGCCGCCAGTGCGTTTATCGGTTTATCATCGCTCAGCAAAACGATGGTTGGGTTTTCCGCAGGGTATCTGCAGGGAAAATTTACCGTGTATAATCCGTTCACGCTGTACGGCGCCGCTGCCGTATTTATCCTGCTGGGACAATTTATTTATTTTTATGTGTATTACGCTGCCGCTCCTGCATCGGGGACAGAAATCCTGGGTCGATTTGTGATTCCGGCTGCAGCCTATACCGTGTTACTTGGAGGAATTTTAATGGTCATCTTACCACTGCGATTGCAAGAGTAATGTTCAGTCCGGATAATAAAATTTCACGGGGCCGGTTTTATACGCTGGCGGTTTTGATTATTGCCGCTTTTACTATTTTGGGTGGGCGGTTTTATCAATTGCAGATTTACCAGCACCAAAAATTTGTTTCACGAGCGGAAGCAAACCGAATCCGTGAAGTGGCACAACCTGGACCGCGTGGTTTAATTTTTGATCGCCACGGACGACTTTTAGTCGATAACCGATTCACCTACGTATTATCAGTGATTCCATGGGAGATCCGGCGTTCACCCAAAGTGATGGATGAGTTGGATGACTTTCTTGTGACTGATCAGGAAAAACTCCAAGAACGCTTGAAAAATTCATACAGAGGGGCATTTACACCGGCACGATTGGCGAGCGGGTTGGATTTTCAAACCATTTCATTGCTTGCCGAACATCGCCTGGAGTTGCCTGGCGTGATTTTATCCTATGACCCAATCCGGTTCTATCCCACAGATGCAAAACTTTCTCACGTCCTTGGTTATCTCAGAGAAATTGATCCCAATTCGCTGGATAAAATGAAGCGTTCAAATTATCAATTGGGTGACCTGGTTGGTTGGAATGGGTTGGAGCAAGAATATGAGCCGGTTCTTCGTGGGAAAAAGGGAATACGATATATGCAGGTTAATGCCCGCGGGCAGGAGATTGGTTCTGTGCCGGATCGCAAACCAGTCCTTCCGCGCCCGGGACATAACTTATATTTAACGATTGATGCCGAATTGCAAGCGTATGCCGAATCACTTTTTGCAAACGATTCGATTCAGGGAGCAGTGGTAGCTATCGAGCCGAGTACCGGCGAGGTGCTCACACTGATGAGTGCGCCTCAATATGATTTGTCACTCTTTTCCGGCGCCATTGAAGTTAATGATTGGCGGACATTGCGAGCTGATACTACCCGACCATTATATAATCGCGCGGTTGTTGGCGCGTATCCACCGGGTTCCACGTTTAAAATCGTAACCGCAGTGGCCGCATTGCAGGAGGGAATTATCACGCCGGACTGGACAGTTTTTGATCCGGGTTATTATCGGCTTGGCCGGCGTATTTTCCGGTGTTGGAAACCCGGCGGACACGGCAAGGTGAATCTGTATAGTGCAATTGAGCAGTCCTGTAATGTCTATTTTTATAATCTGATCAGGAAAGTCGGGATCGACAATTGGGCAAAATATGCAGAGATCTTTGGCTTTGGTTCGCGGACTCAAATTGATCTTCCCGATGAATCGCCGGGCATTTTACCTGACCGCGCGTGGATGGATGCGCATTACGGGAAAGGGCGATGGACAGAGGGACATCTATTGAATATGACCGTAGGGCAGGGAAATGTGTTGGCGACGCCGTTGCAGGTTGCTCACTTTGCGGCAATACTTGCTACTGGCGGTACGGACGCCACACCACACCTTGGGTTGGCATACGAAACGGAAAATGAAGAACTGGAAAAATTTAAATATGCTTCCCACGAAATTACAGCAGTGAGTCAAAAAACCTTTCAGGAGGTGATGAAAGGAATGCTTGAGGTAGTAAACGGTGAACACGGAACGGCAAAAGCCGCCAGAGTACCGGACGCGACGGTTTTTGGAAAAACGGGTTCCGCCCAAAATCCCCACGGAGAAACTCATGCCTGGTTTATGGGAGGAATGCGAAAAGATGATATCACGTTGACCATCGCTGTTTTCGTTGAAAATGGCGGAGGTGGTGGACATACGGCCGCTCCTATCGCCGGTAAAATATTCAAAAAATATCTCGAACTCGAAGAGGCAAAACATGTCCCGAAATCTCCGGGATTTATTTCACAGAATTTGAAAAATGAGCAGCAATAACTGGATTCGGAAGAAAATTGCTGATTTCGACTGGGGTGTCTTTTTCCTGATCATTGTCCTGTTTTCAGTTGGCCTGGTTGCCCTGAACAGCGCCACAGCCCAGAGCGGTGAAAGTTACCTCCGAAATAATTTCCACAAACAGATCGTCTGGGGGCTCATCGGTGCAACAGCGATGTTTTCGATCTTTTTCATTCAGAAACGCATCATGTTTGAGTGGAGCTATATCATCTATGGAGCCACGCTGTTACTGCTGGTATTGACGTTGTTCTTCGGAACGGGCGCAGGCTCCAGCCGCTGGTTTCGACTAGGAATGTTTCAGCTCCAGCCATCCGAATTCATGAAAGTCGCTTTGGTTTTGGGACTGGCCAAATATTTAAGTAGTCATCGGTTGAACCTCAATGATCCCAAAATCCTTATTGTGCCGTTTATTTTGACATTAGTTCCAACTGCCATTGTATTTCAACAGCCGGATTTAGGGACAGCGCTAGTGTTCCTGGCCATTCTGTTTCCCATGCTATTCTGGGCAAACGTACCACTTTTCTATTTGTTTGCCATTTTAGCGCCGCTCTTCTCAATCCTTACGGCTTTTAACTTTATTACCTTTGCCATTTGGATTGCCATGGTATTGGCGGTGTTATATTTCTCACAGCTGTCACTGTTTACCACGTTAGCGCATTTTATTGGGAACGTTTCGCTGGGGCTTGTCACACCGATGTTATGGAATAGCCTGCAGCTTTACCAACAGACTCGGGTTTTAACACTCTTTGATTTATCTATCGATCCCCAGGGATCTGGTTATCAGGTGCTCCAATCACAAACGGCTATTGGCTCAGGCGGTTTATGGGGACGAGGAATTGGGCACGGAACGCAAACCCATTTGAAATTTTTGCCAGAGCAACACACGGATTTTATTTTTTCTGTCATCGGAGAAGAGTTGGGATTTATCGTGGTCGCAATCATTCTCGTGGTGTTCGTGTTTCTCTTTTTACGGTTAATTTACCTGGCCACTCAGTCTAAAGATAAGTTTAGCAGCTTAGTCATCATTGGAGGCGTGTCACTGCTCTTTTTTCACGTGGTGGTTAACATCGCGATGACGGTTGGTTTAATGCCGGTAACGGGTTTGCCCCTGCCTCTTTTTAGTTACGGCGGCTCATTTTTAGTAATGACTTTCGTGCTGTTTGGGGTTATTCTGAACAGCAATTCAGAGCGTATAGTATAGGGTTTTAAACTATTTAAGTGTTTGACATTCATGCATAAATTCGTAAATTTTGAAGATCATTTTTGTACTCAACCACTGTCCATCGGAGGGAATATGAAGAAGACTTGGCGCCTGAGGAGTTTTATTCCAATTTTTGCATCTTTTTGTGCCGTTACTGTGCTGATGAGTTGCGCTTCATCCGGAGAACAATACGTGTCACCGAAATCTCAGAAAGAAATGAAAAAGAAAGTTGATAGTCTCGAGATGCATATGCAGGCCCTCGAGGAATCCAATGAGGAATTGCGTTCGATGCTGGCTGGAACAGAGGGAGCCAAATTCGATCTGAATAATAAGCAAGCGATTGCAGACAAATTAACCCAACTGGATAACCGGGTATCGATGCTTGAAAATCATATGGAATTTGCTGATAGCACACGATTTGATTTGGTCACCCGGGTGAAAGATTTAGAGCAGCGTATGAATCAGGGCGGTCTGCCACCCGCTTCAAAATCTATGGCATCATCAAGTGGCGGCAAAGTAACTCCGGAAACCTACAGAGCAGATTACCAACATGCGTATGACCTCTACAGCCAAAAACAATATAAACAGGCAATTCCCGCTTTTAGCCAGGTCATCGAAGAAAATCCCGATGGCAGCCTGTCCGACAATGCACAATATTGGATTGGGGAATCTTACTACGGCTTACAGGATTTTACCCGTGCTGTCGTTGAATTTGAAAAAGTATTTACATTCAAGGATTCAAACAAAGATGACGATGCCCAGCTCAAACTTGGATTGTGTTATCTGAATCTTGGACAAAAAGATAAAGCGCGTGAAGAGTTTCAGCGACTGGTTGATTTTTATACTGATAGCGAATACAAATCGTTGGCAATTGATTATTTGAAGAAATTAGACTGAGAAAACACAATGGCACTTAAAATCTATTTACTATCGTCTGAAATATCACCATTTGCGGAACAATATAGTTTGGCGTCGTTTGCCGAAAAAGTTCCCACGCTTCTGAAGGAAAAAGACCATGATATCCGCCTGATAATGCCGAAATACGGGTTTATATCGTCTCGGAAGTATGTATTGCGGGAAGTCATTCGGCTGCGGGATATCGAAGCGCATTGGGGTGGAGAACTGGTCACCGGGAATGTTCGATCGGCATTTATTCCCGAAACCAAAGTCCAGGTTTACTTTTTAGACTTGCCCAACTACTTCGAAGATGTTTCTCACCTATTGTATAAAGCCCAAAATGGTCGTCCTCTGAAAGAGAACGTCGACCGCTTTGGCCTTTTTTCCAAACTCGCGCTTCGAACGCTGGAAAAACTGTTCTGGCAGCCAGAGATCATCGTGGCCAACGACTGGCAATCTGCTTACGCCGTGGTCCTGCAGAAACTTTTATTTGCCAGAGAAGAATTTTTTGCGAACTCTCAAGCGATTTTAGTGTTACACTCTGTAGACGAGATGATGCGATTTGCTCCGGAAGCCCTCGGAGATGCCGAAGTTGATATCTCGGCTGTAGATATGGAAATAACAGAAGAGACCCGGTTAATTGATGTGGCAGCCCATCTGGCGGATGGTGTTGTTTTACTCAACACACCGGATACGAATGTTGAAAAACAGATTGAGGATGATAAAACCCTTGCTGAGATCCTGTCAGCCCGAAAAAATGAACCTCACGTTCTTACGCTTGATGATTATTCCGATGAAAGTTGGGCATCGCTGGCGGATGAATTCGAGTCGGCACTTGAAGGATTTGTCTAAGCAAGAGGTTGTCACAATCCAGGTTTGAACAGAGAAATATTCTAAAAAGTCAAACATCGTTTGATGTTTGGCTTTTTTTATGATTAATTATGGGATTATTATGCGATTGAAAATTGTATTAGTAACAAGTGCTATTCTGTTGCTAGGAATGCTGGCGGGTTGTGGACAGAAACAGCCGCTGGATCCTGGCGATTCACTGTTTGATAATAATTTTAGTTTTCAGGAAGTGCAGAACGATTCACTGACGCTTCAAAGCGGTACCAGTGTGATTCACTATGGAGGTAATCCGTATAATCCCGTGGGTAATTATCGGGGTTACAAGGCAAAAAGTCTGATTAAGTTTGAAAACCTCTCTGGTTTAGCGTATGTGCCCAATGACGAAATTACATCGGTGCAGCTGATTTTTCCCGTGGCTAAAACTACCAGAGATACCACCAACCCAACGGGATTAGCAGTGTATCGTTATCACAATACCTGGGATGAAACCTCGGATATTGATACGGCAACCGTTTTAGGGTATTTACCGCAGCCAGCAGATTTTGTGGATAGTTTACAATATCCGAATGATGCGGATTCTGCAGGGCAATTGGCCTTTAGTGTTGATACGTCTCTGATTGGGTTTTGGCGCCGGGATACACTTGAAAATCACGGATTTATTTTAGAAGGAACCACAAAGAATGGTATTGTCTATGGATATTCCAGTACCTCAACTACCAGCCGGCCTTATTTAAAAGTGGCAACTGTAGATTCTGCTGACAGTACGATTTATTATAATATTGGAGCTACAGCCGATCTCGGTATCCTTGGCGGCGGTGGTGTTCCCACTCCTGATCATGGCGATGTCGTTTTACAACAGAGTAACGCTACCCGGATGGCGATTCATTTTATTGGACTCAATGATAGTATTCCCGACAGTACTGCATTTGTGCACTCCGCCTCTTTAACGATTCCGATTGACACCACTCGATCTTATACCAGCGGAAATAGTCACCAACTTGTTGTAACGCAACAAGCCGAAGGAGATTCACTGTTAGCAGTCGGCACACCAATCAACTATTCGATTGGTCAGAGCGATACCGCCGTGGTTTTGCAGGACAGTTATTTTCGAAACTTTATTCAAGGGATCCTTGACCAGGATAAGGCAGATCAGGGTTTATTATTTTCATATTACCAGGAAGGTGAAGGCATTCAGCACCTGTACTTGAAAACAAGTGAAGCGAAATTGGATGTCATACTCAGTGAGGTGCAAGAATGAAGGCAAAATTTACGTTAATTCTTTCAATGCTCGCATTCATCCCAGGGATGATTTTGGGCCAATCACTGTATTCCAGCGTTGGCTTTGGTGAATTGACTATTCCGGGTACGATTCGAACGGCTGGCATGGGAAGCGCCGGAATTGCAGTCAGAGATATGAATGAGATTAGTCTGATCAATCCAGCGCATTGGTACACTGCAGAGTTAACCGGGCTGACAACAAAAATCTATAGCAACCAATATATGAACAGCGGTAATGTTGTTTCGTCCCGTCTGGCATTTGATGCCTTTAATTTCCATTTTCCCATTGGATCAAAACTGGGAGTAGCACTCGGCTTCTCTCCCTATAGTTATATGGGATATCATTATCAGCGCGACGGACTGCAGCGTGGCGTTTCTGATTCCATTACTTACAGCCTGGAACAATCTGGTGACGGTGGTGTTGGCGGCTATTTCCTGGGTTTTGGTTTGAAATTGAACGATCACCTTTCTGTGGGAAGTGCAGTCAGTTTGTTAGTGGGTCAACTGCGCATCGATCGTATATTGAGAATTACCCAACCGACAGACTTTTTTAACCGGAAGGTAGAAAACAGTTCTAATCTCTCTGGAACGAATATAATATTTGGGGCTTCATATCAGCACCTGCTCACCACAAATGACAATCTGAGCGTGCGGGGAGAAATCCCGTTGGGTTTGGTGGTGAACAGGGATATTACATATTATACGGGTTCAACAACGAGTAACACGGCACATGCACGGCTGACGAACATGAAATGGCCACTCCAGCTCGGAGCAGGCTATTCCACGCCTGTAACAGGGCGTTGGCTGGCGATGGCTGAAGCGTATTATTGGGATCCGCAAACCACGCAACCTTCTATTGATTATATCGGGCAAAATACTTTTAGTCAGGATACAGGATATCAGCTTAGTGTGGGTGTGGAATACAGCAGTATCCCCGATGCCGATGATTGGTGGAATCGGGTGGCTCTGCGGACCGGCCTTTCTTGGCGCCGGTATCTTATTACAGATAATGCCGGAGATCATGCCTACGGTTTGAAATGGTCTGGCGGTTTTGGATTTCCGTTTGGCAGAGGTGCTAATCGATTTGACGTTTCTGTGTTTTACGGGCAGCGTACCGGATTAAGCACTTCCAATCTTTCGGAGCAACTTATGGGATTTCAAATTGGAATTACCGTTGGTGAATTATGGTTCCACAGTGGACGACGACCTAATTAAGAAGGAGAAATAATCAATGAAAACGCCGATCAATAAAATTATCGGACTCCTGTTAACGAGTGTAATGGCGATTGCTGTTTTGGTAAGTGTCGGTTGCCAGCCACCTGGGATGACCCCGGAACAACGTGCGGCATACGAAGATAGCCTTGCGCAGGCAAGACGCGATTCGCTTCTCGAAGTCAATCGGGCAAAATGTGAGTTCAAACTGAGCAACGGTTACGAATATTACAAACAACGTAATTGGCAGAAGGCAATTGAAAATTATGAAGACGTGCGGGATTTAGGGTGTGGCGAAGCCATGGCTGAAAACCTTTATCTGTACCTTGGAAACGCATACCGGGAGATTGATAACAAAGATTCTGCCATCGCGGTATATCACAAGGGTGTAAATTATTTACCGGATAATATCTATCTCCACCAAAACCTTGCATATATGTATAAAGTCACCCGGCAGAAACAGAAAGAGCTGAAGCAGCGTGAAGCCATTGTTCGTTTGGACAGCAGTAACGTTGAATATTTGATGGATCTTGCCGATCTGTATTTTGATTTAAATATGTTTGATAAGCAGATTGATGTGCTCAAACGGATTTTGGAAGTTGAGCCGGATAACTCGGTGGCGCAAACGAGTTTAGTTACAGCAATGAAAAAAGCTGGTCGCGATCCAATTGATGTTTTGAGGGAACGCTGGCAAAATAATCCCAATAATTCAAATTATGGTGTTGAATACGGTGAGGAACTCTTTAAGCGAGGAAACTTTGAGGATGCAAAAGAGGTATTTAAAAAAGTGACCGCAATTGATCCGGAAAACCTGCGTGCATGGACACAGCTTGGGAAAAGTTACGAGAATTTAAATCAACCAGCGAACGCCATTGACGCATATCAGGGGATTTTAAAAGTCAATCCGGGCCGTAAGGATGTCATTGCTGACATCTCGAGCCTTTACCTTAAGATGGACGATTACAAAAAAGCGATGGAATGGGCGAATAAATGTATCAATACCGGATCCAAAAATGGTATGGGATACGCTACTCGTGGTGCAGTATATGAAAATCTTGCCTCTAATTGCTCTGGCGGTAAACCGGATTTCAACGATAAGCTGGTCTACCAGATGGCATATGAAGATTATCAACAAGCAGTCGATATGGGATATGGCAAAGTCACAGCACGCATCAAATATTTGGAAAATTTCATTCCATCAAAAGGTGATTGGTTTTTCCATAGCGATGCCGGAAATCAGCTCGCGCCTGACAAAGAATGTTATAATTGGCTCGACAGAACCATTAAGCGACCCGCGAACGCAGGTTAAATCTTGGTTGAGACTTTAAACAGAGATAAAGGATAAACCATGGATTATTCTTCGCTTCGGCAGCAAGATTCTGAAATCTACGACGCCATACGACAGGAACTGAACAGGGAACAGTTTACCCTGGAACTGATTGCCTCGGAAAATTTCGTCAGCAGAGCTGTGTTGGAAACGGCGGGCGGAGTGATGACCAACAAATACGCAGAAGGCTATCCTGGTCATCGGTATTATGGCGGGTGTGACTTTGTCGATATTGCGGAGAATTTAGCCAGAGATCGTGCTTGTGAGTTGTTCGATGCCGCTCATGCAAATGTACAGCCGCACTCAGGCTCGCAGGCTAATATGGCGGTTTATCAAACTTATCTGAATCCCGGGGATACGATTCTCGGGATGGATTTAGCGCACGGCGGACATTTGACCCACGGGAGCCCGGTGAATTTTTCGGGCAAACTCTATAACATCGTTTCATACGGTGTTGCCAGAGAAACCGGTCGAATCGATTATGATGATCTCCGCCAGAAAGCGCTGGAGCACAAACCCCAAATGATCGTGTGTGGAGCCAGCGCTTATCCACGTGCGATCGACTACAAAAAATTCCGCGAAATTGCCGATGAGGTTGGTGCGTTTCTGATGGCAGATATCGCGCATCCGGCGGGACTCATCGCGACCAAATTGATTCCCGATGCACTGCCGTATTGTCATGTGGTGACTTCAACGACTCATAAAACTCTCCGTGGTCCGCGTGGCGGGCTTATTCTGCTGGGCGAGGATAATGAGAATCCATGGAATATTAAAGCACGGAAGTCCGGAAGAGTTCGTAGAACTTCGGAAATTCTCGATAACAATGTAATGCCTGGAATTCAGGGTGGACCGCTGATGCATATTATTGCAGCAAAGGCTGTTGCGTTTGGCGAGGATTTGCAGCCATCCTACAAACAGTATTGTCAAAATATTATCGACAACGCACAAGCCCTGGGCAACGCGCTCAAAACAGCTGGATATGAATTGGTCTCCGGTGGCACTGACACACATCTCATGTTGGTGGATTTGACAGCAACTGGCATCACTGGGAAAACTGCTGAAGAGGCATTGGAGAACTCCGGAATCACTGTGAATAAAAATATGATTCCATTTGATGAACGCAGCCCGTTTGTCACCAGCGGAATCCGTGTGGGCACTCCGGCGCTTACAACCCGGGGATTTGGCACCAAAGAGATGGAAACCATTGCAGATCTTATCCATACTGTGTTGCAGAATATCGATGACGAGCAAACCCAGCAAAATGTGCGCGCTGAAGTCAAAAAACTCTGTGAGCAATTTCCCTTGTATTCAGATTTAACAATGTAGGTAATCCATATGCATTGTCCCTACTGCCAGGAGATGGAAACGCGGGTGGTTGAAACCCGGTATGTGCAGCGGGATAATTCGGTGCGGCGACGCAGAGAATGTGCAGAGTGCAACGAACGGTTCACCACCTACGAATATTATGCTCCCCGTAAATTGTCGGTGATTAAATCAAACGGTTCCAGAGAGGACTTTTTCCGCGTCAAACTTTATAATTCTTTGAAAATTGCTCTGAACAAACGCGGGTTTTCCAAGGCAGAACTGAACCAGATTGTGGATAGTATTGAAACAGAAATCCGGCGGACTCACATTCGTGAAATCACCTCCAAGGGGGTCGGTGAAATTGTGATGAAACATTTACGCACTTTGGATAAAGTGGCCTATATCCGTTTCGCTTCAGTCTATCGGGATTTTCAGGATGTTGGGGAGTTTGAGGCGGAAATTCAGGGTATGGAATAACATTCCTTTATTCTATGATTCATATTCAAAATGTTCATCGTACACTTGCGGGCAAACTTCTTTATCAGGACCTTAACCTTGAAATTCCTGATGGAGAAATCACTGTAATCCTTGGGAAAAGCGGTGTTGGTAAGAGTGTGTTATTGAAGCACATTCTTGGATTAATGCTGCCTGACAGCGGACAAATTGTGATTGACAAGGTTACGATTAATGAATTGAGTGAACCTGAGCGCCGACAATTTCGATTGCGCTTTGGTATGGTATTCCAGCACTCGGCACTTTTTGATTCGTTGACTGTCGGAGATAATGTTGGACTGGCTCTTCGCAAACTGACTTCCCAACCCGAGGACCAAATTCGGGAACGGGTAACTGAATGTCTGAAGGCAGTGGAATTAGAGGATACCATCGATATGTTGCCGGCAAGTTTAAGCGGCGGCATGCGCAAACGCATAGCGTTTAGCAGGGCAATTGCGATGCAGCCAAGATACCTGCTGTATGACGAACCAACCACTGGATTGGATCCGGTGAACAGCGAACTGATATGCAATTTGATTATGGAATTTTGTAATAAGTTTAAGGTGACTTCTATTGTAGTTACACACGATGTACCTGCTACACTGAAAATGGCAGATCAGATTGCGTTACTTGATGAAAGAAAGATTCAGGGTGTTTATACCCCAGGTGAATTCCAGGAGAGCAACCAACCATTAATTCAATCATTTGCAGATTACATTTCGTTGGCGAACAAGTAAATGAATCGATCAAGAATATTTTGGAGTATTGTGTGTGCAACGCTGGGAATTATGATTGTGGCAGTTTCATGCACTCAGCGGGAACGCAAAAATCCGTTTGATCCCAACGGTTCAATGAATTCCGAGGTGTTTGGTCTGCACGTAAAATCTGATCCCGGAGAAGTAATTCTGACCTGGGCCGGCTTCCAAAGTCCGGACCTCACGGGATATAATGTTTATAGGGCGCAACAAGGGAATCCGCTGCAACAAATAGGACAGATTGATCAAAATATCTCGCGATTTGTTGACCAGGGAATTGAAATCGGGCATAGTTACGTCTATGGTATTACCGCAGTTGGCAAGGTCGATGAGTCGCCACTTTCCCGGCTTGATACGATAACTCCCGGCAATTCCCGCTGGTGGGTACTTTCTGCGGATTACTCACCTGTGAGTGAACTCTCGCACGATGGTTTGCATCGTTATGCTTCGTATGATCAGCCATATTATAACCCGGATTTTATAGTCCCGGTTGGCAGGACAACCGCGTTTATTTATGATCCGTTTGGCGGCACAATTTATAAGCAAGTTGTTGGACAGCCACCTGAAAAATTTATAGATGGCATAGATTTCCTAAACGATTTGTTCTATAATCCAGGTACACAAATGTTAATTGCTATTTATCGCTTAGATAATCGGCAAAAACTCTTGTTGATTTCAGTATCATCTGGGAATATTTCAGAAGTGGTGCTCGACGATACTATTTTATCGGTCGCCCAGGATGATCAGGGGCGAATTTGGGCAGCGACCACCGCTGGGTTATATCTCATTTTTCCTACAAACCTGAGTGTGAGAGAAATTGCTCAGTTCAATAGTGATTATCGGGTTATTGATCTGGAAAATGGACCAGACGACAGACCTTTTTTGATTGCCGCGAACCGCAATGCAATTTTTCAACTGCAATCCAATGGAAGCATTGCCTCTGTTGGAGCCATTAGCCAACCGATCGAATTGCGTTATGATGGAGCGAAAGATTTACTTTGGATTCGGGCATTTAATGATGCAACCGGCCAGTACCGGGTTGAGCAATTCGATGGCCAGGCGATGCATATTGTATTGGATAAATTAGAAAATACGTATACTTTTGACGTGAACCCGGTGAGTCACGTCTGTTTGATCCCTGATTACGATACACGCATTGTGTATACAATTACACCGGAAGGTGAAATTCGTTATCGCAAAAACATTGCGGGGCGCATATATTATACGCGAGCCCAATCTCTGGAATAATGAGAGAAGAAAACGGAGGATTACATGGTTGAACAAGAATTGTTAGATATATTAGCGTGTCCCAAGTGCAAAAAAGAACTCGAGTACGATGAAGAAAATCAGAAACTTATCTGTAATGCGTGTCGTTTAAAATATCGTATCGAAGATGATATTCCTGTTATGCTGATTGATGAGGCTGAAGAGTTTTAAATAAACGGACTTGACATTATTTACTTCTGAAAATACATTCCACTTTAACTATCTGATTTATGTAATTGAGGAGAGAGACCACCGACGAATTGTTATTGGGTATTGCAAACCGTTAACTATATGACAACGGAAGAAGTGTGGGAACCCGACAAGATGCTATGCGTTGGAGTGCGACACTTGACAAAAATTGGAAGCTACGGTAACCGGATGCGTTGTATCCGGACGTTGTCTGCTAAGGAGGAATATTTAACATGTTCAATTTATTAAAGAATCGCCTGATGCAAGGAGTCTTGGTGGCACTACTTGCACTCTCTCCGGCGTTGACTTTTGCTCAAAGTGAGGCAGGGGGAATTTTCCTGCTTATTGCTCCGGGTGCGAGAGCAGGAGGTATGGGTGAAGCCAATGTTGCTGTAGCCAATGATGCGTACGCAACTTATTATAATCCTGCCGGTTTGGCATTTCAGCGCGACCAGGAGCTTGCGTTTATGCACGTGAACTGGTTGCCAGGCCTCGCCAACGATTTGTACTATGAATTTTTCGCGTATCGTCGGTTTATTGAAAATCTCGGGACTGTCGGCGCACACGTTGTTTACTTTAACCTGGGTGAACAAGCGCAAACAGGAGAAGATAGTCCAACCATTCTCGATCGTTTCTATAGTTATATGTGGAATATTAGCCTCTCATACGGAACGTATCTGAATGATCATTCAGCGTTTGGAATGAATGTAAAAGTGTTCCGTCAGTTTCTTGCGCCAATGGGTGCAGGTGCTGAAGGGCAGGGTAAAGGCGCCTCAACGGATTTTGCATTCGATATTGCCTATCTGAATAAACATCTGTTTACCGACCGGTTACGCTTTGGCGCTACACTGACCAATATGGGCCCAAAAATTACGTTTATCGATGCTGATCAGGGTGATCCGCCACCCACGACATTACGCGTTGGTATTGACTATACCGTCGTCGATGGTGAATACAATACACTGAATTTTGTCTATGATATGAGTAAACTGCTGGTTCAAAAAGATGGAACCAAAGCCGTCCCGTTTTATAAAGCCATTTTCACCAGTTGGTTTGACCAGTCACCCAGCAAAGAGATAGAACAAATTGTCCATAATTTCGGATTTGAATACTGGTACAATAAAATGTTTGCACTCCGCGTAGGCGGTATTTATGACAAAGTTGGGAAGTTGATGATGGACAATGGTCTGCCGATCCCAACATTTGGCGCCGGTATTCGTTACGCCAATTATGGCTTTGATTTTGGTTATACGTCTGGAAGCCAGAACCACCCCCTGAATAATACCATGCGCTTCTCGCTTAATATGAAATTTTAGCGAGGAGATACTTTCCATTGCAGAGTACTTTCAGGTGGGGGAACATAGGTTTCCCGCTCAAAATCTTTATATTATTCGCGAGTATCCCATTCGCGCTTAGTCATGTTTTCGGGCAAATAAACCCCGGTCAACAGACCATACAGGGTAATTATCGTCTGGCTGTAGTGCGGGTTCAATTCCAGAAGGATACAGTTGAAACGACCACGGGAAACGGTCAATTTGATCTGTCCGCCACGCCTGCAGGTGCGGATACTTTAATCGATCCGCCGCCGCATAATAAACCGTATTTTGAAGCGCAAATTCAGGCATTGAACAATTATTACTCTACGGTATCCCATGGGATGGTCACTGTCGATAGTTCTGCCGTGTTTCCAGTCGGATCCGAAGCTGCTTATACCTTATCGGAGCCAATGTTGTATTACAGTCGCTCTTTTGTCGATTCAGTGCGGGATAAAAATTGGGGAAAACTCGTTTATGATGTCTACGTAAAAACTCAGAATGACATCAATTATGCAAATTTTTCGACGCTTGTGATTTTTCATGCTGGTGTCGGGCAGGATTTTTCCATTCCACTGGATGATACGCCGTTCGATATTCAATCCGCTTACCTGGATGCTTCTTTTTTGCAACAAAATCTATCGAACGATCAATGGCAGCAATTGCAGAGTGCAGGAATTGAACATGTCTTAATTTTACCAGAGACGCAAAATCAGTTGGATATAAAACTAGGTGTCACGGGGACATTCGCCTTACTCTTTGGCTCAAGGATTGGACTACCATCCCTTTATAATACTACCAATGGAAAAAGTGTTATCGGCAAGTTCGGATTAATGGATCAGGGATCGGCGAACGCGAACGGCGTGGCGCCAGCACCACCGAGCGCCTGGACGAAAATCTATGCCGGGTGGGATTCACCGGAATTCGCTCCACAAGCCGGCCAATATGCAGTGCGTTCATCCGAGGTGAATGATCCCGCGCCAACCATAGTAAAAGTGCCCATTAATAATTCTGAATATTATCTGATTGAAAATCGTCAACGGCAAACACGTGAATCAAATCTAGATCAGTTTATCATTGGAATAGACACGATCTACGTTCAACGCCAAAACGGCGTAATTACCAGGGTTGATGAATACGACGCGGGTTTACCCGGCGACGGTTTGTTGATTTGGCATGTGGATGAGAGCGTGATTCAGGATTCTCTTGCTAATGACGCCATCAACAATAATCCTGACAGACGCGGTGTCGATTTGGAAGAGGCTGATGGCGCACAAGATCTCGGACAATATTATGGACCATTAAGCGGTGGAATAGAAAACGGTTGGTTCTTTGATTATTGGTTTGCCGGCAATCTGGGATTTTTTGATCTCAATCCCAATTATCCCGTTGACGGCGATTCAACCATTGGATTCACTCCGGACACGCATCCTTCAACACTAACCAATAGCGGATCCTACTCCGGAATTGCAATTACAAAGATTCCTGATGCTGCACCGGTGATGAGTTTTGACCTCAGTTTTCAACGGAATATATCGGGATTTCCGGTGGATTTAGGGAATAAATCCTATGATCATTTTACAACAATTCAGAGCGGTCTAAATAGATTTTTAGTCGCTGGGAATTCCGACCCGGTTACTGGTGACAATTTTGTATTGATGAAGCATCGCAACGATAATATCAACTTGGCAACTTTTACTGTCTCAAATCAGGGAAACACTCAATCCGTTCTACAAAATATCGCTGCCTCGAAAGATAATTCTGGCGGGATGGTGTTTGTCTATTCTTCGAAGGTGACCAATAATGTGAATGAGGAAACCTTTACCGTCGTTCGTGCAGTCTCTGTCGATTCAATACTGCGCCCCCAGCTGGTAATTACTCCTCAATTGGTGCGAGTACCGGGATTGCCGGTCGGCCAGGTAATTTCTCAGAATGGTGCAGTCACATTTGCTACGAATCAGGATACGATTTACAATTATTCCATTGCCGGGGATTTGAATTGGAAATCCGAACTCCCTGGGAGAGTTCAATCGCTGGCAGTCGATCAGAACGGCAATTATATCGTGGGAACAAATAACGGTTTGTTTCGCGTCAACGACGGGACATTGAACACACTTGCCGAATCCGGTAATTTCCAGTCTGTTTCACTGGTTGGAGGAGACAAATTGCTGGCGCTTCGGGACGGGAAGCCGGTCTTAGCGACAGATATTACCTTTACAGAACCAATAGATTTGAAAATTATCCAGCCGGAAGTCAATGGAACGCAATTAACGATTAATTCAATGATCGCAGCAGATCCTGACCAAGATGGCACACCCGAACCAGTGTCGTTGGCTACTGATGCGAATGGCGAATGGATGCTCATCGCATGGAATTCCAGCGGGAGTGTGGGGAATAATTTTCCAATTTATCTCGGTGGAACTTATCAGCAAGGTAGTCTAACACTTGCAGACATTGATGGCGATGACGTGCCTGAATATTTTGTTCAGAGCGATGAAGGGAAAATTTACGGTTATTCATACAATGGTCAATTACTCCGGCATTATCCCATTGATACTGGTAGCAATCCTTCTGCACCGGTTCTGTTCTCCCGATTAGACGATGGAAGGACAGCTCTTTTTTCTCTGGGAGATTCTTCACTTGTCAACGGGTATTACAGTGTGATTGATCCCGCGGTCAAAGGCGGCGCCGTATTGTGGTCAGGAAAGGACGGCAACAGCACAAATACCAGATATATGCCAGAGTTCACGTCAACAGTTACCCCCAGTGCTTCCTTAGCAATTCGGCGTGCGTATATCTACCCCAATCCGGTAAAAAATGATCGCGGCACCATTCGAATCGAAGCGGAAAATGCCGATCACATTTTAGTGTCGATCTTCGACTTTTCAGGACGATTCATCTCGCAAATGGAAGCAGCTGGGAATAATGGTCAACAGGTGTATGAATTTCCCTGGGATGCCAGTCAGCTGCCAAGCGGCGTATATTTTGGTAACGTCGTGGTTAAAAAAACCGGGCAAGAGGAGACCAAAACCATCAAGATCGCTGTTGTTCGATGAATCGACGAGCCGTTTTTCTGTTATTATTGTTGGGGACCTTCTGGGGCAGTGGTCACCTGTTTGCACAATTCGATACGCCGAATCATCCTGAATTGCAATGGTATACCATCGAAACCGAGCACTTTTTTGTTCACTATTACCCGGAAACCGAGCGCTCGGCAAGAGTCGCTGCCAAGATTGCCGAAGAGGTCTATCCCGCCGTCACCAAATTATATCACAAAGAACTCGATACCAAAGTGCACCTAATCCTCAAGGACACCGACGATTACTCTAACGGGGCGGCCTATTACTACGATAACAAAATAATCATATGGGCTATGCCACTGGATTTTGAATTGCGCGGGAGTCATAACTGGTTGCGCGATGTCATCACCCACGAATTTACCCATATTGTTCAGTTGAATGCCGCGATGAAATTCAGCCGAAAAATTCCGGCGGTCTATTTCCAATGGATAAATGAGGAAAATGAGCACCGGGATGATGTCGTGTACGGTTATCCCAATAGCGTAGTCTCGTATCCAATTGCGGGAACGGCCATTCCTCCGTGGTTTGCAGAAGGTGTGGCGCAATACAATGTTCGGTCTGCACCTTACGATTACTGGGATTCTCACCGGGATATGGTGCTTCGGGACCGCGTCCTGCATCAGAAATTGCTTTCCTGGGATGAAATGAACGCGTTTGGGAAAAAAGGTGTCGGGAATGAATCCGTGTATAATCAGGGATTTGCATTTGTTTCGTATCTGGCACAGCATTTTGGAAATGAGGTGCTCTATAAAATTACTGATGCGATGACTTCTCCGTTGGCTATTTCATTTAATAACGCCATTCGCCGTGAAACCGGAAGATCCGGAAGACAATTGTATCGGGATTGGGCAGATTCACTGCATGCACTTTATTTCTCTAAGACAAAGCAAATCCGGGCTCAACCTGAATATTTTGAAATCCTTTCTGGAAGTAGTACCGGAAATTTTTACCCTCGCTGGAGTCCCAATGATTCCTTGATTACCTATCTGTCTAATAATCATCACGATTACCTCTCCCAGACAGATTTATATCTGTACAATGTGGCATCCCGGAAGAAGAAACTGATTGCGCCAATTGCAACTTCCGGGGCAGCCTGGGCGCCGGATGGCTCAACAGTAACCTATGCAAGGCGCAGTGAGCCGACAAAGTATGGCAGCGTCTACAACGATCTTTATATGTATAATTTGAAAAATCATAAGGAAGAGCGACTCACTTACAACCAGCGGGTAAAAAACCCCGACTGGTCACCCAGTGATTCATTGATTGTATTCGTCACGCCGCTTGACGGCACCGAAAATCTGTATTATTATGACTTTACCGTGGACTCTGTGCGACAAGTAACCAACTATTCAAACGGCGAACAGATTTTTAGTCCCCGCTTCAGTAATGATGGAAAAACAATTGTCTTTGATATGAATACCACATTCGGTCGGGATATTTATCAACTGGATGTTGAGTCCGGAGAACTTTCTGTTTTGTTGGATAATAAATGGGATGTGCGATCTCCGGTTTTGCGTAACGATACGCTCACCTTCTCCGATGATCGGACTGGAATTTACAATATTTATCAACGGGATTTGTCGAGTGGTCAGGAATGGGCATTGACAAATGTTTCTGGCAGTGCATTTATGCCGGATTTCAATCAAAAGGGACAACTTGTACTCTCGCTCTATGATAACACCGGCTATCGCTTGGCCTTCAAAAAATCGCCTGACACTGTCAAACCGGAAGCAATGCAATACCGGAATTATGCGGCTGATATTCCATTTGTCACTTACAACGATAGCAATTTTCCAGCAATTCAGGGAAGCCTCTATAAAAATTCATACTCGCATATGTTTTTAGTCCCGCGCCTGATGATTGAATATGGGACAGTAAAGCCGGGGCTCTATTTCTTTTCCAGTGAAATCCTGGATAAAATGAATGTGATGGGCGGATTCAGCATAAATCGGTTAAGAGACATCGATTTGTATCTCTCCTTCGATTACAACTTTTTTCGCCCCACACTGTATACCGACCTGGCAATCCAAACCAGAAATATAAACCAGGATATTTACATCTTTACCGGTGATCACGAAGCCCAACCAGGAGATCCGAAAACCTCGGCGGATATTCGCTTTACATTGATGCAAACTAATTTTGGTATCAAAGACCGGTTTTATCGTTTTCCGCTGGGCGATTTACGGTGGAATCTTTATGGCCGTTACGAGCAATACAGCACCTTTATAAAATATTTGCTTTCCGCCAAAGATACCGGCTTGCCAGATCCGTTGATCTCGAAAACTCGCTATGAATATTACATCGGCAAACAGCTCCACTTGGACATCAATTGGACGCCATTAGAATTCCGGCAGACACGATTAAGCTATATCAACCCGGGAACGCATTTTAAAACAAATATTCGCTACAGTTACGAACGAAACGAGTTCATTAATGATTTCACTGTAACAAGTTCCGGATTGTTACAGGAAGTCTACACTCCAAATTATTACCACAAGATCGAAGCTGATCTGGATGTCGGCTTGCGGTTGCCCTTTTGGAAAAAGAGCAGCCTGGGACTGGTTTCCAAGGCGGGCTGGATTTCTAAAAATGATGTAGACAGTTTCTTTGATTTGTTCGCCGGAAGTGAACCGGGGTTACGCGGCTATCCGTATTATAGTATTGAAGGAACCCGGCTCTCGACCACTACGTTGCAATGGCGAATTCCATTGGTCACAGAGGTCAACTGGCGATTCATTCAATTGCAATTTCAGGATCTTTATTTCGGGCCGTACGTTCAGGTGGGCGATGCCTGGAAAGGCGGCATCGATAATATCGATTGGAAAACAGTGATCGGCAGCCAGTTACGCGTTGGTGGGTTTTCCTTCTATATGTATCCCACCGCAATCACGCTGGACGCCGCTTATGGGCTGAACCAGTTTCGATCTCCGAACATTTCTGATCATCAATATGGGCACGAATGGCGGTTTTATTTCACTCTACTCTTCGAATTTGACCAGTAAGGAGGAACACAATGAAGACGACAATATTGAGCATCATTGGTAGCCTCATCATCGCAGGATCAGCATTCTCCGCAGATTTTGTCACACAATTACGCTCTCCAGATCATTTAAGCCGATCTGTGGTTATTGACTGGAATCGATATCAGCTACAAAACCAACAAGACTCGATGTCGACTCAAATTCCAACCATCGACAAATCTTTTTTCAAATCGTTATTGATTCCGGGTTGGGGACAATTCAGTCAAAAGAAAATGATACGCGCCGGGGTTTTTCTTGGACTGGATATCGCTGCGTTTACCGGGTATTTCGTTTACAATAACAAGTATAACGACCAATTAGATCTTTCACACCAATTTGCAGAGGATCACTGGACAGCAGAGCGTTGGCTGTTTGAGAATCATTATAATCCTCAGGAAGATCCTTCTACGCACAAAATAACTATTCGATGTGCTTCATCTGACGAAGAATGGGATGTACCCCAGTTGGGGAATGACGGGACAGCATATATCCCGGATGGAGTTTCACAATGTCAGCCATCAAACCTACAAGTGGTCTGGAATGGTGAATCGTATGAAAATGCGTATAAATACGATGAATTTGCCAAGGGATGGGACACATACGATAGTTCTAATCCGGATAATACGATCACGACGGATCCGAATGTGTATTTTATTAATCCAAACCGGCTGATAAATAAACATCAGCGCGAAAAAGCGAACGATTATGCAAATATTGCCACGTATTTCGTGTATGGAATAATTGGCAATCATGTATTGTCAGCGTTTGAAACGCTTTTATTTCCGCCGTCCGCGGATAAATCTCACGCGGGCGTTGACTTCGATATGCGGTATATTCCTCAACGCGTGAACAATCAATTGTATACTTCAATGCAATTCCAGTTGGCATGGTAGAAACTGTTTGAAAGCAAATAACTAGATTGATACATTAGAAAATATGCGCAAGTTATCATTTATCCTTATGTCGGTATTTCTGCTTGGTCTGCTTGGTTGCAACAAAGCGACGCAGAGACAGGTCCAGAGTGTTGATTTTCGTTTTCATCGCGGACAAAAATATTTTGAAGATGGCAAATATTACAAAGCCATCGATGATTTTAACTTTGTGGTACTGAATAGCCCAGGAAGCGAGTTTGCTGACGACGCCCAACTGTATATCGGCGATGCGAATTTTAATACAGAACAATATGTAGTGGCTGCTTCAGAATACCGGCGATTATTGCGAAGATATCCGGAAAGTCCATTAGTTGAGCAAGCCCAGTACAAATTGGGAATGTGTTTTGTCAAGTTATCTCCCAAGTACAAACTGGACCAGAATTACACGCATCAGGCCATTGAAACGATGCAAAATTTTCTGGAAGAGTTCCCGAATTCTCAATACAAGGATGAAATAACCGGTTTGATTGACCAGTTACGGACAAAATTAGCGCATAAACGTTATAGTAACGCACATTTGTATTACGTCTTGCGCCAGTATGACTCGTCCATTATCTATCTTGATGAATTATTGGAACAGTATTACGATACACCGTGGGCAGACCAGGCCAGACTACTTAAGGCAAAGTCTTTGGTAAAATTAGGCAGAGAAGCTGAGGCCCAGACCGAGTTGGAAGAATTGTTCAAAAGGAGTCCGAAAGAGGATGTCCAGACCGAAGCTGAGCAATTGTTGAATAAGATTCAGGACATTGAAGAACCTGTGAGCCAGGCTCGGGAACTGGAGTAACCAGCAATGCAAATCTGTCTCGTGGGAGGCACCTTTGATCCGCCACACTGGGGACACGTCTTATTAGCGGAATCCATCCGGGCCGATCTGGATATCCCGAAAATCATATTTGTGCCGGCATTTATCCCTCCACATAAACAAAATGAAAAAATGAGTACTGCGAAGCACCGGGTGAAAATGCTGCAACGGCTGGTTGAAGATAATCCGGGTTTTGGCATCGATACCAGAGAAATTGATCGTCAGGGAGTCAGCTATACCATCGACACCGTTCGGGAATTAAAAAAAGAAATGAATGTAAATTCAGATGACCTCGGTTTCCTAATTGGAGCCGATAATTATATTGATCTCGATACCTGGAAAGATCCGGATGCCCTGGTGAATGAATGTACAATCATCGTCGCCGAACGACCTGAAGTATCCCTGCAGCAAGAATCCAAATTTGCAGATCACGTCATGTTCGTGGATCTTCCAAAGATTGAAATCTCGAGCACGATGATCCGTCATCGAATTCGTGATGGGAAATCAATCCGATATTACGTGTTGCCCTCTGTGGAAGCATATATTCGCGACAACAAGTTATACCAGTAATTCGTAGCCATTGTTTTCATCCCTGGGATGAATGGGAATGCATTTTGGTTACTTTTGAATGGCATATTATTCATCAGACGTTTTATTGATTCTGCTGGGCTATTGGTCTAATTTACCGCTCTATGAATACGACTGAAAAAGAGCATATCAAACCGCTGGAAGTTCCGCCGTATAGTCAACTTGCCTCAATTTATGATGAGGTGATGTCGTACATCGATTACAAAAGTTGGGTGGGATATCTTAAAAAACTGTCCAAATTGCACGGAATTGCACCGAAGAAGACGCTGGACATTTCATGCGGTACCGGAAACATTATTCCTTACATGAAACGATGGAGCGGACAACTCTATTGTACTGATGTGAGCGTTCCGATGCTTCGGGAATTATTACGAAAAATGCCTGAATACAGAAACAGAACCTGGGCCAGTGAAATGTCAGCGCTGCCACTGCGGATGACGTTTGATCTGATTCTTAACTTGCAGGATTCCGTCAATTACTATTTGGCGCCGGAAAACATCGCAAACCATTTTGAACACGTGTATCATTATTTAAATTCAGATGGCGTTTATATTTACGATTTTTCCACCGAGGCAAATATTCGCAACAATTTCGCCGATTTGCGCGAGGTCTATGAGGATGACGAATATGGTTATGAGCGTGTGAATCACTATAATCCTCGTACACATCTAAATACCACAGAGTTTTTGATCTGGAAATTGAAACATACGAAACGAGTCTATTACCGCGAAACACATAAGCAGCGCATGTACACAATGAATGAATTCAAAGAATTAATGGATGCATCGCCCTTTGATCGCTGGGATTGGTATGAAGAAGAGACTACCAATTCTCCCAGGGAAGATGCTGAGCGGGTACACGTCGTGATGCGGAAAACCTGATTATGATTGATTTTTACAATGTGAGCCATCGATATAGTCGTGGTGCCGGCGTGTATGACCTGAATTTTTCCGTTGGGCGCGGCGAATTTGTGTGTGTAGTCGGACCTTCCGGGGCAGGGAAATCGACTATCCTTAAACTCATTTATATGGATGAAATTCCGAGTACCGGCAAGGTCGTTGTCAATAATTACGATAGTTCGATGATCGAAAAGAACAGCATAGCGTATTTACGACGGCGCGTGGGAATGATTTTCCAGGATTTTCAGCTCTTAGAAGATCGGAATGTTTTTGACAACGTTGCCCTGGCACTGGAAGTGATGCACGCCAGGAAAAAAGAAATTAAAAAACGGGTTTTAGAATCGCTGAACAGTGTTGGGTTGGGGCATCGGTCGCAATATTATCCGCAGGAGTTGTCTGGTGGGGAACAGCAGCGGGTTTCCATTGCCCGGGCAATAATCAAAGATCCGGTTGTATTACTGGCAGATGAACCGACGGGGAATCTTGATCCGGTGGTGGCGAATGAAATTCTCACTCTCCTCAAGCGTATTAATGAAAAAGGTACAGCCGTTGTCATGGCGACGCATAATTACGCGCTGATTCAAAACACGCCGTTTCGACGTATCCATATTGAACACGGACAAATGGTGGATTGATGAGCGCTCGCTTCTTAGTTAAAGAAGGATTTTCCGGGTTAGTCCGCGCTAAATTTCCCTCTTTTGCGGCAATCCTGAGTATTGCTATTTCATTGACATTACTCGGCGGTGGCTATATTGCCGGGACCGAAGTGTATGAGATTATCAAAGAGGTTAAATCACAATTTCAGGTGGAAGTCTTTTTGTTGCCCGGGGTGACAAAATCGAATAAGACTGCCCTTGAAAAGACGCTGAAAGATGCAACGGGAGTTGCAAGTTATAGTTTTATTAGTAAAGATAAGGCAGCAGAGCGTTTTAAGCAGGAATTTGGCGAAGATATTATAGACGCTCTTGGCTCAAATCCTTTGCCTGAATCGTACACAGTGAAGATGGATGCGGCACATCAGAATTATGATGCCATCACTACACTTGTGAATACCGTATCAAAAGTTCCTGGTGTGGACGAAGTACAATACCGGCGAGGAGTTTTGCAGGTCGTTGAGCGCTATTTCCGGGCAATTGCTATTGCAGGTGGAGTGATATTGCTCCTGGTTCTGGGTGCAGCAATTTTACTGGTTGGCAATACCATTAAACTCAGCATTTTTGCAAAACGTGATGTCATCCGCATTATGCGGTTGGTTGGCGCAACAAATCGGTTTATTCGTACGCCGTTTATCATTGAAGGCGCTTTGCATGGAGTTATCGGCTCCGGTGTTGCGATGGTTCTCTTGTATATTCTAATGCAGGGAACTGATTTTCTCCTGCAAGGTTTATACTCGGTGAGACTCCAATTTGATTATACCTTATTGGGTGGAGTGCTTGTTGTTGGAATCCTGTTCGGCTTGATTGGAAGTCTCCGTTCTATCCGGTTATTTTTAAACAGGCGCCCAGGGTATTGATGTTGACTTCGGCCTTGATTTTGATACACTTACAGAATAATTTTTGCTAATGTGAATGAATAGGAAAATAAAACAAAAAAACGATGTCGAGAGAACTTACACCGCGGGAACAAGAGGTGCTGGAAGCAGTCATCCAGGAATATATTCAGGATGCGCATCCGGTTGGTTCACGGCAACTGGCAAAGAATTATAATCTCAATGTCAGCCCGGCGACCATTCGGAATGCGATGGCTGATCTGGAAGATATGGGATATTTAACTCACCCGCATACGTCCGCAGGGAGGATTCCAACGGATGAAGGATACCGGTATTACGTTGATACGTTAATGGAACTGACCCAGTTAACCGGTGAAGAGCGACAGATGCTCTCGATATATATTGATCCGTACGCACAGGATATCGAAGATATTTTGCAACGGATGTCGCGGGCACTCGGGCGGTTATCAGATGAGCTTGGAATTGTGTTCACACCGCGCTTTTATCAGGGAATCTTAGAAAAAATTGAATTGGTTGAACTCTCCAGCGATAAGCTGCTGGTTGTGGTCCAAATTCGTACCGGTCTCGTCAAAACTGTGATGATTGAGGTGCGAAATTCCATTCCACGGAATCATCTGAGGCATATTAGCCGGATTTTGAATGAACGCCTTGCCGGATTGACTCTCAGTGAAGTGAAAGAAACAATTGACAAGCGTTTCCAGGACATCGAAGAAGGTCAGGATGAGTTAGTGCAGCTCATCGTAAATAACGCACATACGGTGTTTAACTTTGTGGATCGCCCCAACATTCACATCTCTGGAACGAGAAATATTATCCGCCAACCGGAACTGCAAGATCCGGAGAAGATTACGAAATTTCTTGATTTAGTCGAAGAGAATAAATTAACCAGCCAAATCTTCAACGAGTTTCTCGAAGGTGAAGAAGAGTTACTTATCACGATCGGATCGGAGAATAAATATCAGGAAGTCTCCGATTATAGTATTGTCGCAAGTACTTATACTTACGGGAACTTACGGGGGACTCTGGCCGTTATGGGGCCAACGCGGATGTATTATAATCGGGTTGCTGCACTGGTGCAGGTAGCGGCGGATACAATTACACAGTCATTTGAAGAGTGATAAAAGCAATTTAAAAGTGAGGGATAGGATTGAGTAAGAAGAAAGTTACGGAAGAAAACGAAGAAAAAAAGTTTAACGATGAAAATATCGCAACTGAGGAACGCGACGAGCAGCCGTCTTCTGAGAACGGCAATGCCAAAGAAGATGTGTTAGAACCGGAAGAAATTCGTTCTGCCGAAGATGTTGCAGAAGAGGATATGGTTCCGGTGGAGAAATTTGAATCTCTGAAAAAAGAATACAACAAATTGTACGACAAATATCTACGCCAGGTTGCGGAGTTTGAGAATTATAAAAAACGGATGAGCCGGGATCTGACCCGGCGCGTGGAATTTGCAAACGAAGAACTGTTGCGGGAAGTGCTCCCGATTATGGATGACCTCGAACGCACGGTGCAGGCCACTGAAGATGATTCCAGTGAAGAGCACTTGCGGGAAGGCCTTCAGTTGGTGTATAATAATTTTAAAAATGTATTAAAACGACGTGGCGTCGAACCGATTCAATCGGTTGGTGAGCCTTTTGATCCTGAATTACACGAAGCGGTCATGACGCAGGAAAGTGATGAATACGACTCTGATGTCGTGATGCAGGAGTTTGAGCGCGGATATCATTTGGGAGAGAAAGTTCTTCGTCATGCTAAAGTAGTGGTGAGTAAATAAATGCCAAGAGATTATTACGATATATTAGGCGTTGAAAAAAACGCTTCGCAGGATGAAATAAAAAAAGCCTATCGGAAAAAAGCGCTGAAATATCATCCGGACAAGAATCCGGATGATCCGGAAGCGGAGAAGAAATTTAAGGAGGCAGCCGAAGCGTATTCTGTCCTGAGTGACGAAGGCAAGCGTCGCCAGTATGATCAGTATGGTCATCAGGGCGTTCGTGGCGGCGCTGGCGGTGCCGGTCCGAACTATCAGGGCTTTTCTAATGTTGAAGATATTTTCGATGCCTTTGGCGATATCTTTGGTGGATTTGGTGGTTTCGGAGACATTTTTGGCGGCCGGCGTAGCTCATCCCGGAGACGCTCCAGCAACGTGCAAAGAGGCAGTGATCTAAAGATCAAATTGAAACTCGGATTAGAGGAAATCGCGGAAGGCATCTCCAAGCGTGTCAAAGTACGGCGGATGGAACGTTGTGAAACTTGCAACGGTTCTGGTGCCAAGCCGGGATCTTCGAAGAAAACTTGTCCCGTTTGTGGTGGCGCGGGGGAAATCCGGCAATCCAGCCAATCCATCTTTGGACAGATGGTCAATATCCGGGAATGCAGTAATTGTAATGGAACCGGTGAAGTGATCGAAGATTTATGTAACACGTGCGGCGGTTCCGGGCTAGTTCGAAAAGAAGTGACGCTTTCCATAGATGTTCCCGCCGGGGTCAGTTCCGGGAATTACATGACTCTGCGCGGTGAAGGCAATAAGGGACCGAACGGAGGCCCGCCGGGAGATTTAGTGGTGGTCTTTGAAGAGAAATCACACAAATATTTCACCCGGAAGGGCAATGATATCTTACTTGAGGCGAAAATTTCGATGTCTCAGGCGGTGTTAGGTGATGAAATACAGGTTCCGACGCTCAGTGGAAAAGCAAGTTTGAAAATTCCTTCGGGAATCCAATCAGGAAAAGTCTTACGTATGCGACGGAAGGGATTACCTTCGGTAAATAGTAACGATCGCGGTGATCAGCTGGTAAAAATCCAGGTCGTTACCCCAACCAAGATTTCTTCAGAAGAGCGCGAATTGTACGAGCAGTTGTCAGAGCATGATGAAAAACATATAAGCAACGGCTCTGGTGAAGGATTCTTTGAAAAAGTGAAAAACGCCTTCAGTTAATGTCCGATACCCTTCAATGATCTAAGTGAATGAGAAATCTTTGCGGCTAACACAACAGGAACGCTGGATCGCGGGATTTTTAGTCGGCACACTACTTCTCGGTGCCGGTATCCGGATCACAAAAAAGTATCTCAAATCTCCTTCCAGAGAAGAATCTGCTGCAACGGCAAAGACCGATTCGGTCTTCTTAGCCAAAGTCAATTTAGTGGATTCACTCGTTCGTCATCGTAAGTCTGCAGAGAAACAAACCCCGGAAGTACGTAAGATGGTCCAAACTCGTCAGGTTTTTCGGGTGAATGTCAACACCGCTGATCAAAAAACTCTGGAAAAGTTACCCCGAATTGGTCCCGCTCTGGCGAAACGAATTATTGCACATCGTTCTCAGAATGGATATTTTAGTTCGATTAAAGATTTGGAGGAAGTAAAGGGGATTGGACCCGCAACCGTTTCAAAATTACAACCATATATTGTGTTAAAAGCAGCAACACCATAATTATTTAGGAGGAATCGTGGCCTACGAAGTGAAGTCCAAATCATACTGGGGTCTTAATATTATTATCGTCTTGTTGGCAGCCGTACTCATTGCCGTCTTGTTGATACCAGAGAAGATCTGGAATGAAGAGGAACACTACCGGAATTTGGCGCGGACGCACATGGAAAATCTCTGGAAAGTGGAGAATACGTTTTACACTCTCACCGGAAAATATACCGAGAACGGCTCTAATGCAATCACCGTGGTGAACGCGGTATATGATTCACTGAAAAATGAGGCAGAATTTTATGACGAACAAACATTGACGCTGCCTGCAGATACAGTGTATTTGAATGTCCAGCCTCAAGAAATTACCTATTTGATAGACTCGACTTTGAATGATACTACCTGGGACGCATATCGGGGAAAAATCCTGACGATGTACAACCAAATGGCTCAGGATTCGACGAACTCCGGGCAATTTGCTCATAACGTACTACTGATGGTATACGATTCTGTAAAAGCCGATACAAATTGGACCGGCACGAAGAAAATCGTGTATCCGTATCAGTATGAGCTGAATGTGTCGCAAGGGTACGTCCAAACGTACGATACTACCTTTGTACAAAAAGATCGTGTACAGAAAACCATTAAGGATACCTCTTACCAGGTGGTTACGAAAACGGTAACAGAAGATTCCATCACAACGCTTGAAACGACCACCACGGCGAAAAATCAGTTACCTGATTTGAAATACCGGTATCCTGAATTACAGGTGATTGATTCAACCGTCAATGTTCGAAACCGCTGGGTTACCCATATCAAAACAGACCGACCAAAACAGTCGTGGTTGACTGACCCATTGACAGGTCTACCATATATTTTTAAAGTGTCAGCAAACGGTTTACATCTCCGGATTAAATCACCGATTACGGGTGAGTATAAGGAGAAACGGTACGTTGTATTTACGTTCTCCGATACCAGCCACGGTTACATCCAGGATGGCGAACCGAGTTGGGAAGGCAGCGGTAACGGCGAATAAGCGAGCAGTTGTACCCACTTTCTGCGGTTAGATAAACAGAGGGATAATCTATTGATTGGTGTTGGCTTTTTGGGGGAAACCTCTGTGTTTGCCCTTCAGTATACTGATGCAGATATTGTTGAAATTGAATCTCTCGGTGAGGCGGTATTCCCTTTTATTGAAACACCGGATGCAATTCAGTCTGCAGAGTTCAGGCAGGCAATAGTAGATCTGTTTTCCACGCTCAGTTCTCATGCAGAGAAGCCCGAACAGTCCATTGGTGTTGTGGTACCATCTGAGTGGTTGCATATGTACACACTGCCGGTGGAGTCAAATTTGCAAACTGCTGAAATCGATGAGTTTGCTCGCTGGTCGTTTCAACAACGTATGGGGAGTCACGCTGAACAATTTGAGCCACGGTTTTACACCTTAAGTGCAGATGAAAATCAGAAGACAATTTTAACGGTAGCTTTCCCAAACCAGTTATTGGAGATTTTCAGCACAGCAGCGAATGAAGCGGAACTTAATCTATCATTTATTTCCATAGATGTTTTTGCTGGCTGGGGAGCGGTGCCTTTTTCTGAAGAGCCACAATATCTCTGCAAGTTTACTCCGGAACACGTTGTGATTTCTCAGTCGTACCAGGATGAATTAATCGGCACAGCGCTTTTTCAATGGAATCAACCGGATGAGTTCTCATTCTTGCGGGGTACGATTCGCAGTGAAATTGCTGAAGAGTGGAGCGAATTGCTCAGTCAAATGGTTGATGAAACATCACCTGAGACGTCACTGCCGGTGTGGATCTATGGAAATGCAATACCAGAAAATCTACAAGAACAGATTGAAACACAGGATCACTGGGCGTACGTAAATCCATTTACTCATTTTAAAATACGGCTCGCTGAAGGTGCACCAGCAGATTCCAAAGCAGAATCGAGATATGCGGAAGTTGGGGGATTAATTCGTCAGATGATACAGGATGTCACATGATCCAGATCAATCTGTTAGAAGAGGATGGGCTGAGTAAATCTCCGGTTTCTTTGGAGCGGCCAGAACCAGAAGAGATCTCTGAACAAGAGACGCCGGAGAAACAACTGGAAGCTCCAGCAGAAGAGGAGGTTGATCGTGAGCCGACCGAGCAGGCCGAGGAAGTTCAGGAAGCCGCTGCAGCTCCAGAAGAAACAGAGGAAGCAGAACAAGACATAACTCGGCGTCCCAAAATCCCGGGTGCTGGTGAGCGAAAACAAGAGCCTACCCAAAAACGACGATACGAACCCAAAAAATCCCCATTTTCCCGGGGACCTTCCATTGGTGTAATCATATTTTTACTGGTGGTGGTCGTCGGTGTAACACTCTACTTTTTATTACGTAATCCAGATCAGCAGATGACTCCGGTGCCGGTAACTCCTCCGGAGGAAACGACCACACCGGAACAGCCCGGCGAAACTGGTGTCACCCCAACTGAACCCGCGGAAGAAGCACCCACTCCTCAGCCCGAGACAACTCAGGAATCTGCCTCACCAACCGAAGAGACTTCTTCCTATGTCCCGTATGCTGGCATTGAACGCAATGAGCAGGACATTATTGCAGCAATTCAGCACGGCCGCCGTAAGGTAGAATCGATACACACTATCTTATCGGCCACCTCTGGTGAAGGACATATCAATTTTCTTTCGATCTCTGACGATCATCTGACGTTGAATGCCCGCGTGTATTCTGCGGGAATGGCGGATCGATTGCATCAAGCAATCCTTGGAACCAGTGTGATTGATACCATTGCGCTTTTTTATAAAGATGACATATCTCAAAATGAGGGCGGAAGTTTTAATATTGACCTGTTTAGTGATATCCGACATCCGGATATGGCCGCAAATAAGAATGATTTAAAAATTGCGACGTTGAGCCAGATCTATGCAAAAGCGAAAGAATGGATCGGCATTCCCTCAATTGAGCTGTTGGCGTGGAAGCCACAAAAAGCGGGAACGATTGATGGTTGGGCTCGTGGGCCAATGTATGTACAGTTTGCCGGGACAAAAGTGAGTATTATGCGGGTGCTGAAAACGATCCAAAAAGCGGGATATAATGTCGGCATTTCGAAAATTTATATTTATAATCACGCTGACCAACCTATGGTGCCCGGACCCTATCAGGTGAAACTGTATCTGACGTTATTTGGTAAAGCGGAATAATGACCCGGGTAATTGCTGGCGAACGCAAAGGACTCAATCTCTATAATCCCAAAGGAAAACAAATTCGCCCCACCACCGATCGTGTCAAAGAATGGATATTCTCGGTCGCTGGTCCGCTCTTCAATTTTCAAGTCTTAGACCTATATTGTGGTGCCGGAAATTTAGGTATTGAAGCACTCAGCCGAGGGGCTGAATCGTGCGTTTTTGTTGATAAGTCAAAAACTTCTCTTCAACTCACCCAGCGAAATATTGAGCGTGCACAGTATTCGGAAAAATCCGACATTATCCGAAATGATTGTCTAAAGTATCTACAGACGACCCAATCTCTGTTTGACCTGGTATTCGCTGACCCTCCCTACAATTATCGTGCAACTCCTGAACTCATTACCTCGGTAAAGGACGTGCTAATCGATAGCGGAAAGTTTATCTTTGAAGCTAAGGAAGAATATAGCGGCGAGCTACCGGAGGGACTCACAAAACAACGCACAAAGAAACTGGGAACGACAACCATAACTATCTTTGGAAAAACATTATGAGACGAGCCATTTATCCTGGGACTTTCGATCCAATCACCTTCGGACATTTGGATGTGATCAAACGTGCGGCACGCCTGTTTGATGAGATTATCGTATCAATCGTGGGCAATCCAAGCAAAAAACCACTCTTCTCAGTGGAGGAACGCGTGGCCATGATCACTGACGTATGTGATCTTCCAAATGTTCAAGTCGATCATTTCCAAGGATTATTAGTGAACTATGCCAAAGATAAAAAAGCTGGGGTGCTGATCCGGGGGTTACGCGCGGTCAGCGATTTTGAATATGAATTTCAGATGGCGTTAGTGAATAGAAAACTTTCCGAAGAATTAACAACAGTATTTTTAATGCCGCACGAGCAATTTACACATTTGAATTCTTCGATTGTCAGAGAGGTAGCCAGCTTTGGCGGGGACGTGTCACCCTATGTACCTCCGGTTGTCGTGGAACGGTTAAAAGCAAAATTTATGGAGTAAGAAGTATGGAGTTGATGGAAAAGCTGGAACAACAAGCCAGTAGTGATGTGAAAACAGTTGTTCTGCCAGAAGGAACAGATGAAAGGGTTTTTGAGGCGGCCGCTCTCTTGAGGGATAAAAATATTGCAAATTCAATATTGCTGGGAGATCATCTACGCATCGCTGAAATGGCTGACCGGATTGGCGTATCGCTTTCCGGGGTTAAAATTGTAAATCCGGAAGAAACATCGTACTTTAACCAGATTGTAGAACAATATTATGAGAAACGGAAACACAAGGGACTGACGCTTGAAGACGCAAAGAATGAGGTGCTTGATCCGGTGATGTTTGGCGCACAGATGGTCGCAAATAATTATGCTGACGCGTGTGTCGCCGGTGCAGCAACCGCGACCAGTCAGGTGGTGCGATCAGCAATCCTTGGCATCGGAACATTACCGGGAATCAGTATTATTTCCAGTACCTTTTTGATGATCACGCCGGAAGGGAAAAACTATACATTTGCCGATTGTGGTGTAGTGCCCAATCCAGATGCTGAGCAGTTAGCCGATATTGCGATTAGTTCAGCGCGCACCCACCAACAATTAACCGGAGAAACACCAAATGTGGCAATGCTGTCATTTTCGACTAAGGGCAGCGCCAGACACGAGGATGTCGATAAAGTGTTAGCGGCGTTATCTCTGGCAAAAAAGAAGGCACCCAACCTGTCCATCGACGGCGAGTTACAGTTTGACGCTGCGATCGTTTCATCTGTGGCAAAAAAGAAAGCACCGGAAAGTGCTGTTGCAGGACAGGCAAATGTGCTTATATTTCCTGATTTGGATGCCGGGAACATCGGCTATAAAATTGCACAACGGCTTGGCGGCTGTACCGCGCTCGGTCCGCTGCTGCAAGGGACATCTCGTCCAATGCACGATTTGTCCCGGGGTTGTACTGCTGACGACATTGTCCAGGTTGTAACAATTGCCGCCGTGCAGGCTCAAAACAGGGTAGAAGCGTCATAAAGTAATAGAAGGAGTGTAGGGGCAATGCCTACATATGAATATGTGTGTAAAAACTGCGGCTACCGCTTTGAAGAATTGCAAAGTATTACTGCTGAACCAATAAAAACCTGTCCCCAGTGTGAAAAAGACACTGTGGAACGCTTGGTTAGCGGAGGTGCTGGCCTGATATTTAAAGGAAGCGGTTTCTACATTACCGATTATGCCAAAAAGAATTCTACCGGCAATGGCAATGGTGGAGCTGCACATCCTGAATCAAGTTCGACTTCCGCTGATAAATCATCCTCCGAAACAACGAACACAAAAGATAAATCGAAATCAAAAGCCGAATCATAACTTAGAGGAGGAACATGTGTACAGTAAGTTAACTCCCCCCGAGACTGGTGAAAAGATCACGGTCCAGGATGGAAAACTTGTCGTTCCGGACCACCCGGTAATCCCGTTTATTGAAGGTGACGGCATCGGTCCGGATATCTGGAATGCAACAAAACGCGTTCTGGATGCCGCCGTCGAAAAATCATTTGATGGAAAAAAATCTGTTGTCTGGTTTGAAATTTTTGCCGGTGAAAAAGCCAAAGAAAAATATGACGAATGGCTCCCAGAGGATACAAAACAGGCGATTAAGGAGTATGTTGTTGCGATCAAGGGACCGTTGACTACACCAGTAGGCGGTGGTATCCGGAGTTTAAACGTTGCATTGCGCCAACAGTTGAATCTCTATGCGTGTGTGCGTCCGGTACGCTGGTACAAAGGTGTTCCAAGTCCGGTTAAAGCGCCGGATAAGTTGGACGTGGTTATTTTCCGCGAAAATACTGAAGATGTTTACGCCGGAATCGAATGGCGCGAAGGAACAGATGATGCCCGGAAAGTAATTTCCTTTTTAAACGACGAGATGGGTAAATCTATCCGGGAAGATTCTGGAATTGGCATTAAACCGATCAGTATTACAGGGACAAAACAGCTGGTTGCCAAAGCGATCCAATATGCAATCGATCACAACTTGCGAAGTGTGACTTTGGTGCACAAAGGCAACATTATGAAATTCACCGAAGGCGCCTTCAAAGATTGGGGATATGAGATCGCCAAAGAACAGTTTGGCGACGTCACGATTACCGAAGATGAAGTATGGGAAAAGCACGACGGCAAAATCCCGGATGGCAAGATTATGATTAAAGATCGTATCGCCGATGCAATGTTTCAGCAGGTGCTGTTACGTCCGGATGAATACGACGTAATTGCTACACCGAATCTGAATGGTGATTATATCTCTGACGCTTGTGCTGCGCAGGTTGGCGGGCTCGGAATGGCTCCGGGAGCGAATATCAGTGACTTTGTGGCGCTGTTTGAAGCGACGCACGGTACCGCACCGAAATATACTGGTATGGATAAAGTCAATCCCGGATCGCTGATTCTTTCTGGCGTGATGATGCTGGAATATCTCGGGTGGGAAAATGCCGGTAAAATGGTTGAAAATGCACTGGAAAAAACTATCGCGCAGAAACGTGTGACGTATGATCTCGAACGTCAGATGGAGGGTGCAACGAAACTAAAAACCTCCGAATTCGCTAGCGCAATTATCGAAAATATGTAAGATTTTTTCGATAATATGATTTACTGAAAAGGCAAGAGTGAACGCTCTTGCCTTTTTATTTGATACAGTTTGTAAATTTATAAACCCACCTAAACCCGGGATTTTGATCAAAGAATTTTCCATGGTTCCTGTCTCGGGGTAGTATATTTCAGAAAAAACCTAATTTCTCGTTTACGTCTGAGGCTTGCGTTTGTAAATTATTTAGATGTTTATAAACCAAACTCATACTGTAGCAAATTTTCAGAAATTTGGAGTATTATGACGCACTCGCTCAGATTTATTCAGTTAATTATTCTCTCTTTACTCTTCTCCAGCGCAAATAATTTGATTGCAAACACAGGAAATGATACGGTTAGAAAAACACCAGCTTTACGAGTTTATTTTGATTGTTGGCGTTGTGATATGGATTACGTCCGTTCTGCACTGCCAGAAATTGATTACGTCCGTGATCGTCAGGAAGCACAAGTACAAATCCAGGTTACAACTCAACAGAATGGCAGTGGAGGCAGGGAATGGACATTTACCTTCTTCGGTCGTGAAAATTTTACTGGACTCAATGACACTTTGGTTATGAACACAGGACAAAACGTCAGCGTTGACGATATTCGAAGATCGACAGTACAATTGATTAAGCAGGGTTTGGTGCGCTATTTAGCGCGCACTCACTGGCGTGAGAACCTGGAAATTTCGTTTAAAACTCAGCAACTCATCCAAACCACGCCGAAAATCGATCCTTGGAATTATTGGGTTTTTCAAATCAGATTCAGTAACAGTTATTCTGGAGAACAGTCCGAACAGGATTTATCACTCTACGGAGAGATCTCGGCTGATCGGATAACGAATGACTGGAAAATGGAGTTTTCTGTTTACTCGGACTATGACGAAGAAAATTATACCTATGATACCACGCGCTATTCAGAATATTCTCGCCGCAAAGGGTTCAATAGTCTGATTGTTAATAGTATTTCGTCGCATTGGTCGACTGGGTTGAGTACCGAATTATGGTCCTCAACGTATAACAACATGAAAGCAAGTTATGAATTCACTCCAGCTGTGGAATACAATATTTATCCGTACAGTGCATCAACGCGTCATGAATTCCGGATGCTATATCGGCTTGGCGTGGTGCACAACAACTACTATAACGAAACAATTTATAACCGGCGCTCAGAAACTCGTTTCAGGCAGAGACTCAGAGCAGAAGTAGAGATTACTCAACCGTGGGGAAGTATTGAAACCAGTATAGAAGGCTCTCATTATCTATACAATTTCAACAGAAATCGGATGGAAATGCGCGGCGAACTCTCATTAAATGTATTTCAGGGATTATCCGTCGATCTCTATGGCAGGTTTTCGATGATTCATGATCAGATTTACCTTGAAAAGGGTGAAGCCAGTTTAGAAGACGTTCTTCTGCAGAGAAAACAACTCGCCACGGATTACGAATATTATGGTTCCATTGGCATGTCCTATACCTTCGGTTCTATCTTCAATACAGTCGTAAATCCGCGAATGGATTAGTCGCGTCGATGTAAAATATTCCATATTTTGCTGGAAATTGTACCGTTCATTTTCTACTGTAACATCTTTGAAGAATATGATGTTGTCCTGTGAAATAATGATCTGATACAGAACATTTTACTACAACAGGCGGGACGAAAATGATCAAATCATTCTATCTTTCGCACGGTGCGCCACCAATGTTGGAGGAAGAGATCCCTTTTGTCCAGCAATTACATCAATTACGGAAACAATTGATTGATGATTCCATCGATCTGATTATTGTCGCATCGCCACATTGGATTACTCATAATCAATTGTTGGTACACACTGCGGATCAGCCAAACTGTATCCAGGATTATTACGGCTTCCCGGACCGATTTTATGACTATACGTATCAGGTATCAGGAGCTCCGGAATTTGCGAGAGCGCTAATTAAAGCCGGAAAAGCAGCGAACATTCCAGTAGAAGATACAACCTCGTGGGGATTAGATCATGGAGCCTGGGTCCCTTTACACATTATGTTTCCAGAGAAGCAGATACCGGTTCTTCCAATTTCTTCCGGAGATGGAATTTCCGCACAGCAACATTATCGCTGGGGTGAAATTATTCGTGAAACTGCCCAGGCCGAACAATACGATGTGCTTTTCCTGGGCACGGGATCAACGGTCCATCGCCTGGATCAGATTCGCTGGCAGCAAGATAATACCAAAATGTTTCCGCCCGGCAAATCGTTTGACGAAAAGCTGATACAATTATTGATAGACAACAGCATAAGTGAAGTACTTCATATCGAAAAGACTTATCCGGATTTATACCAGAATGCTGCACCTGAAGGCGATCTGAAATCCCTGTATATTGCTTTGGGCGTAGCAGGGTCAGATGCTAATCCTACCGTATTATCTCATCAGGGTTGGCACTATGGCGTAAGTCTGCTTGCGGTCGAATTAGCATAAATATGGGCAAACAAGAGGGGACAAAACAATGTCATACTTCATTGGAATATTTAGCCTGATGATGCTCGCAGCAACTGGCAGTGCACAAATACTCGATCAGGACGTGGAATATCAGGATGGTAATACATCATTGGAAAGATATATGGCTTATGATCAGTCAAAATCGGGAAAGCGTCCCGGCGTGCTCATTGTACATCAATGGATGGGATTAACCGATTATGAAAAGATGCGGGCAAGGCAACTCGCTGACTTGGGCTACGTTGCGTTTGCTTTAGATATGTACGGGAAAAATAGTCGGCCAAAGAATATGGAGGACGCCGCAGAGCAAGCGGGGAAATACCGGAATGATCGTGAGTTGATGCGAAAACGGGCCGCAGCAGGTTTGGAGGAACTCCGAAAAATGGGTGTATGTGATACCGATAATATTGCAGTGATTGGCTACTGTTTTGGAGGTGGAGTGGCATTGGAATTAGCACGAAGTGGTGCAGATGTGAAAGGGACGGTGAGTTTTCACGGAAATCTGGATACTCCAAATCCGGATGATGCAAAAAATATCAAAGGCAAAATTCTTGTGCAGCACGGCGGCGCGGATCCGCACGTTCCACAGAAACAAGTTCTGGCATTTTGGGATGAAATGGAAAAAGCGGACGTGAATTGGCAGATGAATGTATACGGTAATGCTGTCCACGCATTCACACAAAAATCTGCTGGGAATGATCCCTCGAGAGGCGCAGCATACAATCAGCAAGCAGATCGAAGATCCTGGCAATCGATGCAAAACTTTTTCGATGAAATATTTCGATGAATAACAATATTTTGGGTTAGATAATTGCCTTGACTGAATTCGGTGCGTTGGTTGAACTTCGAATTTATAATCACTGAATGACCTCATCCCTTTTTTTCATCTCCTAAAACAGGATTGGGAAAGGATATTTTTGGAAGCACGGTATTTTCGAAAGTCCCCGCTTATCAAGGAATGGATGTTGGAATGAGGTTATATTCATTTTTGCCTCGTTCTAAAAATCCTTATATTCTCTCACAATTGGAGATCTGTAATTGAGTCAATTGAGTGTTCCGAAGTATTATTGAGCAAACAGAAGGGTATCGGATTTAGCGTGAAATTTATTGATTATGTAGAGATCCACGTCGAAGGTGGTCATGGTGGAATGGGTTGTGTGAGTTTTCGTCGTGAAAAATATGTTCCCAAAGGCGGTCCTGATGGCGGCGATGGCGGGAAAGGTGGTTCCGTTATTCTGGAGGTTGATCCGCAGTTACAAACGCTGCAGGATATTCGATATCACAGCACGTACAGCGCACCGGACGGCAAGAACGGTGACAGTGCTAATAAAACAGGGGCCAGCGGTGAAGATGTCATTTTACGCGTACCGCCAGGAACCGTGGTCAAAGATCAAGAGACCGGTGAAGTCCTCGCAGATTTGACCGAAGAAAAGCGTCAGTTTCCTGTGGCGCGCGGCGGGAATGGTGGAAAAGGGAATACGAGGTTTAAAACTTCGACCGATCAAGCGCCCCGAAAAGCCACGCCTGGGTTCCCCGGTGACGAACGGGATATTGCTCTTGAGTTGAAATTACTCGCCGATGTGGGTCTGGTGGGATTTCCTAATGCTGGAAAATCCACGCTGATTTCCAGGATTTCGGCCGCACGACCTAAAATTGCCGATTATCCGTTTACAACCCTGACGCCGAATCTTGGCGTTGTGAAATACGGGGATTATGGCAGTTTTATCGTAGCAGATATTCCTGGCCTCATTGAAGGAGCCCACGAAGGAAAAGGTTTGGGCGACCAGTTTTTACGCCACATAGAACGAACATCACTGTTGCTCTTTGTCATTGACGTGAACAGCGATGATATCCTGGAAGATTACAGGGATCTGGAACACGAGCTAAATGAGTATTCCAGCACGCTTGCCGGAAAACCTCGTTACCTGGTGATTTCCAAGATGGATACCGTGCAGGAGCAACCGGATCTCGGCGAATTACCAGAAAACATAATTGATGTATTGCCCATATCTTCCGTCCAGGGAGCGGGACTTGATACGTTGCGATATGAGGTCGGCAATGCACTTCACAAGATAAAACAGCATAATGCCCAAAATTGATCTGACCATTGAAGAGTTAAGTGCCCATTACGCGTTAAGCGACGCTGCCGGAATTGGTGTCCGTCGGTTGCGTATATTATTAAGTCATTTCGGTTCGGCACAGGCAGTGCTCAATGCCTCATTGCAAGAGTTGATATCGGTGGAAGGTATAGATAAACAACTTGCCGATTCTATCCTGGAGTGCAAAATTTCCCGTGATGACCAAGAAAAAGCCCGACGAATTAAGGATGCAAACCTCACTGTTTACCATCTTTTAAACGAGAATTATCCAGCTCGTCTGAAACAGATTCACAAGGCGCCGATTTTACTGTATGCAGTTGGAGAGTTCACGGAGGCAGACAGTCAATCGATAGCCGTTGTTGGCACCCGCTCAAGCAGCGACTACGGACATCGTGTGGCGAAAGAGTTAGTGAGTGAACTGGTAAAATACGGATTTACTATTGTCAGCGGTCTGGCGCGCGGGATTGATACCCAGGCTCATTATTCGGCGCTGGAGGCTGGTGGACGCACGATTGCAGTGCTTGGGAGCGGATTGGATACGATTTATCCTCAGGAGAATACCCGGCTCGCCAGAGATATTGCCAAACGAGGCGCGATCTGCACTGAATATTTTCTTGGCACACAACCGGATGCTCCAAACTTTCCGGAACGGAATCGCATTATAAGCGGCTTATCGATGGGAACTATTGTTATCGAAGCCGGCAATAAAAGTGGTGCAATTCTCACCGCATTAACTGCCTTAGAGCAAAATCGGGAAGTTTTTGCGGTCCCTGGAAGAATTGACAGCAAGCGAAGCATCGGCACAAACCGGTTGATAAAGCACGGTGCAAAATTGGTTCAGGATGTGGACGATATTCTGGAAGAGCTTACCGGACAATTAGAATTTGAAAATAACCAGTCAGAGCCGCGAATACCGGAACCGGAATTATCCGCTGACGAAAAAGAAATTTATCAAGTGCTCTCGGATCAACCAATTCACATCGACACCCTGGCGCAACAAATCGGTAAACCACCCTCCACGCTGTTAACAACCCTGCTAAATTTGGAACTGCGTTCTGTGGTAGAGCAATTGCCCGGAAAGCAATTTGTGCGAAAATAATATGAAGGTGGGGTTTGGCAGCCCGGAGAAAGGCAATCTCTGGAATTATCTTACCCATTCTCTTTAAATGAAGTTTTTCCCACAGACTTCATATTGACTGCAAAAGATTTCCGCGGTAATTTTGTGGCAAATATTCTGGATTGATTGAGCTTGGCCATTTTAGGATAATTATGATATTTGTCACGAAAGATTCGAGATCCAGAAATTACATTTTATTGTATTAAACATTTTGCCTTTAGAGAAAATGGACACTATTTTTGAAAGATTCCGGGTGTAGACTGCAAGCCTGGAAAGACCAGTTGTACAGTGTTCAATTTATTCTGACAGATCGCAACATGCTATGAGGGTAGGGGAAACCCCTGGTTTCGCGGTATTAAGATCGTAAATAACCAAACCAAAACAGAAGAAGAGGAGATTCTTATGTTCAAGTTAAGCCGTTTTGTTGGTGGCGTGGTCGTGCTCGCGTTGGTGACGAGCGTCTCGCTGCAGAACTGCGCATCAAGTCGGTCAGGAAGTACTGAAGAAAGTGGAATGAAGGATGTTCCCGAATGGTTTTTGACACCACCGGAAGCGGAAGATGCGATTTATGGCGTTGGCATGGCCCTGAAACAGAATCCTTCACTTGCCCGTAAAGCGGCGATTGCGCGAGCCAGAGAAGAAGTGGCCTCTACGGTGAACACCAAAGTCTCATCAATGTTGAAAGATTTTATGCAGGAATCAGGCGTGGGTGAAAACGCTCAGGCACTGGAGTTCACACAGAATGTAACAAAACAGGTGACTTCTGTTTCGTTGGAAGGCAGCAAAGTGAAAGAAGTGTATCCTGCCAAAGATGGAACATTCTATGTGCTCGTGGAATATCCTCTTGATCAGTTACGGCAGAAAACCCTGAATGCAGTACAGAACGAAGAAGCGCTGTATAATGAATTCAAGGCACAGCAGGGATTCGATGCTCTTGAAAAAGCCGTCCAGGATATAAAATAACATTGATCCGTTCTTTTTGACTGTGAGATAAGCGGGGAGACTGTGAGACGACTTTTCACGTTCTGCCTCATACTGGGGTTGACCACATTAGGTGCACAAACTGGATATGGTCAAACAAGGCCAGATTGGGTGTACCACCCTCCCCGCATTTCTTCCCACCTTGTTAGCATTGGTGTTGCGAAACTATATTTAGACGATTCGCTTACTTTTGCACTCGCCCGACAGCATGCCGTTCAAAATTTGGTAAAACAGTATCAAGTTCACGTGGTCACCAAGTTGGCGGAGTCTGAGCGAGGTGTACACATCCGGACGGTTGGGTATACCAAAGAAATCATCGATTCTTCAGCGTATTTGCAGTGTAAGGCGAACGCAAAAGTTTTGGATAGTGTGCTCACGGAACAGAGTGCCTATGTCCTTATGACAATTCGACAGGATTTATCGCCACCCGACAGTAATCTCAATATTCAATTTTCATCATTGTTAAATTCAGCAATCCCGGAACCGAAATGGATCACAACTCCTCCGGTGAGCGATGGGACAGTATACGGCATTGGAATCAGCGGGAGTTACAGACGTGAATCCGATTCGTGGGATTATGCGACCAAATACGCGCGCCGCGATATCGCCATGACACTGATGACAGAAAAAAGTACCCTGCTTAGGGATCTTGAATCTGATGCTGGTGACGTGCACCTGAAATGGTCAGAGGATGCTGCCGATATTACACTCAGTTTCAATCGGGTCGTTGAACGTTGGTATGATCCGGAAAATGGTTTATTCTACTGTCTGGTAGCGTATAAACGAAAATAATAATTCGTCCTGTGTAAAACTAACTGTTCAAAAATTCATTCCCGCAATTTTTCAAACCACTATGTATATTCTATGGGTAACTAAAAACAATTTAATTAATCAGTAGATTGCTTTGTAAAATGTCCCGATGGTCGAGTAGAGGAGAACAGTTCATCATGCTTCGGATAGGGAAATATTTCGGTAGATTGCAGCGTGTTCTAGTGATTGTCGCTTGCCTGTGGAGTGTCCATCTTATTTTTCCAGAGAAGTTAATCGCGAGTGCTTACTGGCAGCAGCGAGTGCGCTATACTATCAGTGCACAACTGGAGACCAAAAATCATGTGGTCAACGGTGAAGAAACTTTAGACTATTACAATAATTCACCCGATACCCTTCACACCGTCTATTTCCACCTCTACCAAAATGCATTTCGTAAAGGGAGTTACTACGATTTGCGATTACGGGAATCGGGAAATAATCGCATCAGGAAACTGTCTCCAAAGCAGGAGGGTGGCACTGATATTTTATCTTTTGCGATAAACGGGCAGGAATTCAAACGATATACGATCGATAATACTGTGATGCGCGTGGATCTTCCAGAACCGCTGATCCCTGGAGATTCTCTTGAATTTCGTGCTACATTTGTCACCAAATTTGGCAGTGTCAACCGCCGGATGCATCGCATTGGAAATACTTATGTTGTGGCGCACTGGTATCCGCGAATTGCGGTATACGATAAACATCGCGGATGGAATATCGATCAGCATCTTGGCAACGAATTTTACGGTGACTTCGGACACTTTGACCTCAATATCACGCTTCCGGCTAATTATATCGTTGGCGCAACTGGAACCCTGCTGAATCGCTCTGAAATGTTGCCGGATTCATTAATGGCAAATCTTAACATTGCGAATTTCAAAGACAAGCCGTGGGGCGAAAAACCGTCGACAATAATCCCGCCGACGAATAAGACAAAAACCTGGCGATATTCGGCAGATAATGTTCACGATGTCGCCTGGATCGCCTCTCCGGATTTTCGCATTGGCGTCGCAGAATGGGATGGAATAAAAGTCTATGCGTATGCCAGAGAACAGCACGCCAGCGGCTGGCAGGATGCTGCAGAATTCAGCGCTAAGATCATACAAAATTATTCGGAAAACTGGGGTCGATACGAATATCCCAAGATGATCGTCTCTGATGTGAACTCCGGGATGGAATATCCGATGCTCACCGCAGATGGCGGGAAAAGTCCGACTTACTACGGACTGTTTGCGCATGAAATTGCCCACAACTGGTTCTATGGAATGCTCGGTTCCAACGAAACTTATCGCGCAATGATGGATGAAGGCTTTACCAATTTTATCACAGCGGTCGGGACGAAACAGCTGCTGGGTCTCAACGATAACACCTATTGGGATATCACCGGAAACTGGTATCAGCGACATTTTTACCCGCGGTACGGGAGAAAGTATATCAGGAACGATCTGAAGTATCTGCGGATTGCTAAAACAGGATATTTGACAGATCCATTGGCGACGCACTCGGACAAATTCAACAGTTATCGCGCCTATCGGCAAGTTTACTACAAAACCGCCACGATGCTCTATAATTTGGAATATGTGCTGGGCGACAGTTTGTTTCAGAAGGCGATGCAAAATTATGTTTCCCATTGGAAATTCAAACATCCGTACCCGGACGAATTCCAGAGATCAATTGAGTCAACGGTTGGAACTGATCTCAATTGGTTTTTCAACGAATGGATTTATCATACGCATACTGTCGATTACGGAATTTCCGGGATTCACAATAAGAAAAATTCTGACGGAAGTTACACGGCTTCTATTGAGCTGCGCCGGAACGGTTTTATGCAGATGCCGGTTGATCTGCAGGTGACCAAAAATGATGGCACCACAGAGATGTGGACAATTCCGGTGAACGATAAGTTTGTCAAACAGGAATCAAATATCTCCGCTGCAAAACCGTGGTATGGCTGGGACGGAATTAATAAAAACTACACTCTGAGATTTCAAACCAATTCCCCGGTGAAAAAGGCAGAGATCGATCCGTCCGGACGACTCGCCGATATAAACAGACTTGATAACGTCAGCGGTTTTGGAGTGCCGGTCGCCTGGCATTTTGATAATATGAAGTTGATTATGCCCACGTTGGATAAGTACGATATCTGGCTGTGTCCATCGTTGCTTTATAATTCAATCGATGGCTTGAAACCCGGCATCCACTGGGAGAGCAGTTATCTTTTTTCGCAATATCTGAACTGGTGGCAAATCAAAGCGGGAGCTTGGTACGGACCGCTGAGTCAAAAAATCGGATACAAATTTCAGTTCGAGACGCCAATTCAATCGCTGGGAAGACTAACCAGTTTATATGTGAATTCGATGGTTCAAGAGGGACGAGAATGGCACTCCGTTGGCATTTTCGGCCAAGCCCGAAGTACATTGGAAGAGCGACCATTTCTGGGCTTTCATCTGGGTTTACATCAAAATCAAACCACTGATTTGGAATATGTCCCCAGAGGAACGTATTGGCAAAAAGGTCTGCAACGATTTTTGAGCGTCAAACTGCGCTATGCTACCCAAACTTTCTATTCGGCAGACGATTACATGATCAACTGGGAATCCAGTTTGCATTCTTCAGATTATCACTACGACAAAATTTCGGCCGAATGGCATTCTAACATACAGCTCTTTAAAAAATATCCGACGCGGACCCGAATTGCCGGATTTTATAGCGATGGAAATCCACCCGTGCAGCGGGGCTACTATTTGGCCGGCGGGAATCCAGCCGATGCAGCCGAATCCAATTGGTTGTATCGAAGTCGGGGATCATTGCCGGTTGAGTGGAGAAATAATAACCACATCGCATCCGGCGGTGGAATGAATCTGCGCGGCTACTTTGATCAAAATGTTCTGATTTCAGAAGGTGCCGCGTTAAATGTCGAACAGCCGCTACCGATATTTGTGAATCGCTTGCTCCCTCATTGGCTCCAACCGGAACTCTACCTTTTCGCAGATGGCGGTTATGTCTGGGAAGCATCAGATCCGACCAGATCGGAGAAATTGCTCGCAGATGGCGGAGCCGGTATAGTCATTCCGTTGAAAATCATTCCCAAACGACTCGGTGATTATACACTGCGATTCGATTTTCCCCTCTACGTAAATCATCCGAAACCATCAGATAATTCATTGGAATTTCGCTGGATTTTTAGTTTGGGAAAAAGCTGGTGATTGCATTGGGTGTAAGGCAATAATGCGCTGCTGTAGCACATGAATTCCAAAGTTGTTCACATCTTCAGTGAACAGCTCACAATGTCAATATTAAATTTTTGTAAACACTAAACTATTGAATTAATATGATTATAATTGTCATCAATGATTCATGATAAAGCAATTCCTGTGAAATGTTCAATGATGTAAGTTATTGATAGTCAACCTATTAGAGTTATTATATCCGTTTAATTTATGGAAATGTTTGATGATATGATCAAAAAAATGGTGTGTGAACAAGCGGTGAAATTTGACTGTTTTACACAATCTTAACATTTCAATGTTGAGGAAATAGAACTTTTCAACAAGTTATCAACATTATTTAACGCTAAACTATGTCAACGGAAATTTTACGATTGTAATGAATTTTCCGATAAGGAACTCAACGCATTATAGTCTATGCAAAATGCAATCATGACTTTAATTGAGCAGGCGTCTGATGTAATTTATTAAGGATATTTAACGGCAGAGAAAATGTGAGCGGAAAAGTATTCGATGTGCATTGTAGGAAGAACAATAGAAAGACTTTCCGCCATTGATCGCTTCAAGCGTCAGTGACAGACAATACGTAAAAAAATCACAGGGAAAAATTATGGTACCGAAACGACATTATCGCGATGACATTGACCTTTCCATTATCGGCTTCGGCGGAATAATCGTCGTTGGAATGGAGCAATCAGAGGCGAATTCGCTGGTGACGGATGTTGTGAATAAAGGCGTCAATTACTTTGATGTGGCTCCGCAATACGGCGATGGTGAAGCTGAAATTAAACTTGGCAAGGCGTTGAAACCGCATCGGGACAATATCTTCCTGGCGTGTAAAACACTTTGCAGAGATGCTAAAGGCGCCAGAAAAGAGTTGGAGCGTTCACTGGATCGTTTGCATACCGATCATTTTGATTTATATCAATTTCATTCAGTTTCCAAGATGCAAGATGTCGAGGAGATTTTCCGACCGGGCGGCGCCATCGAAACATTTGTCAAAGCGCGCGATGAAGGATTGGTTAAGTATCTTGGATTTTCCAGTCATCTGGAAGAAGCCGCGCTGGAAATGATAGATCGATTTGACTTTGACTCCATTCTCTTTCCGACAAACTTCGTCTGCTGGCACCACGGAAACTTTGGTCCGCGAGTTTTTGAGAAAGCCAAAGAAAAAAGCATCAGTCGACTCGGACTGAAATCGCTGGCACTGCGTCCCTGGAATGAAAATGAAGAAAAAACCTATCCCAATTGCTGGTATCATCCCATTGAGGATCGAGAACTGGCACGCAAAGCAATGCAGTTCACGTTGTCCAGAGATGTTACCGCGCTCGTACCGCCGGGCGATCACCGGTTATTCAAAATGGCATTGGATTTAGCAGGCGAGAATCTACTTGATGAAGAAATAAATCTTGAGGATTTAGAAGAATTGAGTCTTAAATACGAGCCGCTATTTCGCAGAGAAAATTAAGAGCGCTAATACTTAATAGTTACGCAAGATCCAGCCAAAGTTTAACTAAGTCCACAAACGGTTCTTTGACCCGATCGGCGGTTTCCTGCACTTCTGCGTGACTCAATTGCGTGGTGGAAAGTCCCGAAGCATAATTCGTAAAGCAGGAAATTCCGACGACAGCCATGCCTTCCTGTGCTGCGGCAATTGCTTCCGGAACCGTGGACATTCCAATCGCGTCAGCACCGAGGTTGCGAAGATATTGTACTTCAGCCGGTGTTTCGTAGGACGGTCCTGTAACCCAGGCGTAGGTTCCGTTTCTTAACGCAATTTCGAGATCTTGTGCTCGTTTCCGGAGTTCAGCAGCGGTTACAGAATCCCATATTTCGTTGGCCGGAGGAGTTTTATACTCATCGGGAAGCATGCGATCGACCATCGGAAAATGATTCGTAATCGACATAAATTCGCCCGGTGCATAGTCAGGATTAGCGCATCCCGCTGCGTTGGTAATCAACAATGATTTTACTCCCAGGCGATGAAAGAGTCGCGTGGCGAACGTGACTTCATCCAGAGAATAACCTTCGTAGTGATGCTGGCGTCCCTGGGCGATAACCAGAGATTTACCATTCCATTCTCCAAAGACTAATTGTCCCACGTGTCCTTCGACCGTCGATTGTGGAAAGTTGGGAATCTGCGAGTAGGGAATAACTGTTTCTCGATCGATCTCGTCAGCAAAAAATCCCAAACCGGAACCGAGCGTTAATGCGAGTTCGGGATGGAGATCATATTTATTTGTAATAGTGTTGAAGGCTTGGTCGAGTTCTTTGGTAAGAGTATACTGCATAAATTTAAGCTACCTTGTCTAAATCAATAGAAAGCGGTTCTTTTGAGATTTCACTTACTTTCAGAATAGAAAATCCCAGAAGATTTCCATCGGCATCCACCTTTTCCATCACCGCATCATTATCGGTTTCCCGGAAATATCCCTCTTTTTTTCGAATATAACTTCCCGGAAATCTGCTTCTTTGTCATACCAGACTTTTACTCTTTTGTCCATATTAATTTAGTCTGCACAGATTAGAAAATATTATATTCGTGTTGATTTGCGTTAATTCGCGGTTCCAATCGCTTTGAGGGCTTCAAGAATTATTTCATCCCCAGCCAACGCCCCGATTCCCTCGTCACCATCCGCCAGTTTTTTTACAACAGGGTCGACGACGGTGAGATTGTATACATTCTGTAACCTGGCAATATGTTCTTGCGTGAAGTCATTCTCCCACATTCGGGTATTCATCGCCGGCGCAATAATCAGCGGCTTTTCGCCGATGGCACGCACTGCAGAAGTCAGCAGGTTATTACAGATACCGTTCGCCAGTTTTGCCAGCGTATTGGCTGTCAACGGTGCAATGAGAAATGCATCGCACCATTTCGCCAGTTCGATATGCAAAACCTCTTCCGTGTTGCCCCATTCATCCTGATCACGATAACACTGGTGCTGACTCATAATCGACAGCGCCTGCACCGCGACAAATTGAAGCGCCTTTTCTGATACAATCACCCGAAACTCGTGACCCTGTTTGCGTCCCAGGGAAATCAGATTCGGCATCTGGTACGCCGCAATCGAACTAGTAATTCCCAACAGCACCTTCATAATTCGCATCCCATTTTAGTCGTTCACCTAACAAATCAAATGTAATACAAGAATAAGGATTTGTCGATCTGTTTTCTGATAGCAATTCAACACCGAAAAGCACCAAAAAAACGGGTATAAGGGAGAAGGCAGAAGGCAGAAGGCAGAAGGGAGAAAGGAAAAGAACGCGAGTCATCCCGAGCGAAGTCGCCCCGCAAGGGATCCCCAAGGGAAGGGATCTCCGATAGATGAGCAACTAACTGAATGAAAAATGAAACACCGAAAATCACTGAAAAACACCGAAAAAGTAAAAAAAGACTTCACCACAGAGACGCAGAGCCCGCAGAGAAAAATAGGAAAAAGATATAAGGGTATAAGGGATAAGGCAGTCCGCCACGGCGGAGGAAAAAAGGGAGTCACTCTGTCATAGACCCGGCTTTTGACGGGAGCCTGTCGAAGGGTGAGCAGCGAATGAGTGATTAAACACCGAAAAACACTGAAGAGGACTTTCACCGCAGAGACACAGAGAGCGCAGAGAAAAAAAGAGCAACTACTAAAAAAATTATGGTTACGAACAACAACACTGCAACACGACAACACCCGAACACTCAAACACCCGAACACTGATTATCTGTTCACCTTTTGTACGATTTTGTGCTTGCATTCCAGTAAGACGATCCGCTAACTTTAGAACATCCGAAGGTGAAAGAGAAAAGGGTATAGAGAAAGCGAGGGATGTATCATTCAACTAATTAACCATTCAACGATTCAGCTAACCACTAACCAAAAACAACTAACAAAAAAATCAAGAAAACGTGCTAACGACAACACGTAAACACATCAACACGGCAACACTGCTGTTACAATGAACATCTTCCACATCAGATTACCACGATTTATGGTGCAGGCAGAACGGGTGGTCGATCCGCGGCTGAACACCAGTCCCATCGGGATTATCTCGTCCGATCGCTCCAGCGGGACGCTCATCGCCGTCTCGCCGGAAGCCCGGCAAGAGGGAATCCGCCCCGGAATGCCGGCATCTCTGGTGCAAAAAATGTCCCCGCGGACGGTTCTGTTGCCCGCCAATGCGCCGCTCTACCACAAGGTCAACAGGGTGATTTACGACGTGGTGTCGTCGTATTGTCCCATCGTCGAGCCGGGCGGCTTCGGGCAGTTTTATCTTGATATGAACGGGATGGCGCGGGTCTACAAGACGTACCGCCGCGCCGGCGATCTGGTGATGCAGTCCATTGAGGATGAAGCGAGTCTCCGCTCGCAGATCGGCATCAGCCGGAACAAACTGGTCAGCGCCATCACCACCAGAGTAGTGCCGGAACGGCTCTATACCGTGGATGACGGCAGGGAAGCCCAGTTTCTGTCTCCGTATCACAGCGATTACCTCCCGATCGTGGGACAGAAACCCGTGCATACCACAATCACCGATCTCAACGCGAAGATTGTCAACGATGTACAGGAACTCACCGCCGGGAGTTACCCCGCAGAAATCATCTTTGGGAAATTCGCCCGGCAGGTGCATCACCAGGCGTACGGCATCGATACCTCCGCCGTGAAGCCGCCGCAAATTCGCGATCACATCGTGGAGCAGCACGTGCTGCAGGAGGATACCAACGACGAAGATGCGCTGCAGGGCGCCGTCCGGCTGCTGGCGGAACAGGTGGCGTTTCAGCTCCGGGAGCAGAAGCGGGTGGCGCGGAAGGCGGTGTTATATCTCCACTATACGGACGGCTACGAAAGTCGCGCCACCGGATCGTTGCCGCATCACTCCGACAAGGCGGTAACGCAAGAGTTGCAGAGCCTGTACGAGCGCGCCAACATCCGGCGGAACCGGGTGCGCTCTATCCAGGTGGATGTGTCGGATTTCTACCCGTTCGTCCGCCAGATGGATCTGTTCGAGGATAATCCTGACAGCAAAGAGAATACGCTCTCCAGAGAACTGGACACGCTCCGCAGGAAGTACGGATTTGAGTCCGTGGTGCCGGCGGTGAGTCTGCGCGCGGCGTGAAAAAGGAGAAGGGAGAAGGGTGACCAACGAATGAGTGATTAAACACCGAAAAGCACCGAAAACACCGAAAAAAAACGGGTATAAGGGTATAGGGTATAAGGGAGAAAGCAGAGTCGCCCCGCAAGGGCTCTCCGGCAAATGAGCAACTAATTTTGTTGATTGTTCGTGGTTTGTTGTTCGTTGTGAAAAAGTGGAGGTCGTTTGAGCCAAGTGGTGAGCATTTAGTGAGCCGCAGAGCGGCGCTATGTTTGTAGTAGAAACGAACCTTTACACACCTGAGCCTCGGAGAGGCGGCATCCTCTTGTGGCTCATTTAACAAATATGTCGTCCCCCGCTGGGGCTCAAATACTGAAAACATTCACCGCAGAGGCGCGGAGTTCGCGGAGAAAACAACTAACAACAAACCACCAACAACTAACAAAGAAGATTAAGAAAACGCGCCAACTTGAACACTCGCTCCGGAAGGAGTCCCTTCCGGGAAACACGCTAACATCCCGAACAACTCCACTGCAGCGAATCAAAGATTTGCGCAGTGAGTAATCGGGACTCGAACACATTAACACTAAAGATGTTTACCCACCTCAACATTCATTCAACCTATTCTCCGATGCGCAGTACGGCGCGACAAGAGGAGATTGTTGCGCGCGCGGCGGAACTGGAGATGCCGTATCTGGCGCTGGCGGAGGTCAACGGATTGTGGGGATTCATCCGGTTTGTGGAGGAAGCGGAGCACGCCGGCATCAAGCCGATCGCTGGGACGAATGTCATCCACGACGATTTTGACGTTATTCTGTTGGTACAGAACCAGCGCGGCTACGAGAATATCTGCCGGCTGCTCTCGCACCTGCATCTTGAAGATAATCCGACGCCACGCGATTTTTTGTGCGAACATCAGGAGGGCATTTTCGTACTCTGTCCGGAGCCGGAGCACCTGAATTACCTCGCTAGCCACATCCCTGGGAGTAATCTGTTTGCGGAGCTCCGCCCCGGCGAGAATACCAGGGCGCTGCTCCAAATCGCCCGAGATCTGAACATCGAGCCGGTCGCCACCGGCGATATCTACTTTATGTCCCCGGATGACGCCGGTACGCACAAGATTCTCCGCGCCATCGAGAAGAACGCCCGGCTTTCCGATTTGTCGCCGGACGAAGTGAAGTCCGAACTGCACTATTTTACCACGGAAGAGGAGATGCGGCGCCGGTATCCGCACTGTCCCGAGGCGGTGGACAACGCGTATTATCTGGCGGAGCGGTGCAAGACGGACTGGAGTTTCGTGAACAATATCTTCCCGGAGATGTCGCTGCAGAGCACCCATCGCGCGAACCGGAAATTGCGAGAACTGGTCTATACCGGCGCGCAGCGTCGCTACGAGGAAATCACGGATGCAGTGCAGGATCGGATCGAGCGGGAGATGCAGCTGATCACGGAGAAGGGATTCGCGCCGTACTTCCTGGTGGTGCGGGATATTGTGAAGCAGGCATCACAAACCATCGGACGCGGAAGCGCCGCGGCGTCGATCGTGAGTTATTGTCTCTTTATCACGCAGGTTGATCCGGTGAAGTACGATCTCTATTTCGAGCGGTTTCTCCACGAGGAGCGGGTGGATTTGCCGGACATCGACATCGATTTCTGCTGGGATGAGCGGGACGATATCCTGGATTATGTGTTTGAAACGTACGGCGAAGAGCGCGCGGCGATGGTGTCCAATCAGGTGCTGCTGAAGCCGCGGTCGGCGGTGCGGGAAGTGGGCAAGGTCTACGGGCTCTCCAACGAGGAGATCAAGGCGATTACCAAGCGGCTGGGCTATTTCTCCAGTCGCGGCGGGAATCTGCTGGAGACGATCAGGACTGACGTCAGGTTCAGGAACCTGAACCTCGACGAGACGCTGGAGTCGATTATCCGCCAGAGCGAGAAAGTCATCGGCGTGTTCCGGTACTCGTCCGTGCATCCCGGCGGCGTGGTGATTGTCCCGGATGAAATTCAGCGGTACGTGCCGACGCTCCGGGCGACCAAGGGCGTTCAGATCACCGAGTGGGAAAAGGATCAGGTGGAGGACGCCGGACTGGTCAAGATCGATCTGCTGGGCAACCGGTCGCTGTCGGTGGTGCGGGATACGCTGCATCAGGTAAGCCGCAATTACGGCGAGCAACTGGACTATCACGATCTTGATCCGGTGAACGATCCGGAGACGGTGCAACTGATGGAGACCGGACAGACGATGGGCGTGTTCTACATCGAGAGTCCGGCGACGCGCCAACTGTTGGCGAAGGCGGCGAAAGCAGACTTTGAGCACGTGGTGATCTACTCGTCGATTATTCGTCCCGCCGCTAATCGATACATCAACGTGCTGGTGGATCGCATTCACGGCGCGGACTGGGAGGTGATCCATCCTGATCTGGAGTTCCTGAACGAGAGCTACGGGATTATGGTCTACGAGGAGCAGGTCTCGATGGTGGGACGCGTGATGTCCGGAATGACTTACGCCCAGTCGGACAAGTTCCGCAAGGTGATGTCCCGGCGATCCAAGGCGTGGCAAATTCAGGAGGTCACGGACTGGTTTTTCGACGGCGCCCGGGAGCGCGGCTACGACGAGGAGCTGACCCAGCAGGTCTGGGATATGGTGAAGAGTTTCGAGGGATACTCGTTCAACAAGCCGCACTCCGCCAGTTACGCGATGCTCTCGTTCAAGTGCGCGTACCTGAAGGCGCACTATCCCGCAGAGTTTCTGGCGTCGGTGGTAACCAATCAGGGCGGCTACTATTCGGCGTTCGCCTATCTCAGCGAAGCCCGGCGATTCGGCATCAAGGTGCTGCTTCCTGATATCAATAAAAGCGGATTCGAATATCGCGGCTACAAAAACAAGATTCTGATGGGATTTATCCAGATCCAGCACCTGCAGCAGAAGAGTGTTGAGGCGCTGCTGGAGGAACGGAAAAAGGGCGATTTCACATCGCTGGGAGATTTTCTTGAGCGGACGGATATCGTTTTCTCTGATGTCCGAGCGCTGATCAAGGCGGGCTGCTTCGACCGGCTGGAGCGGGAGATGTCCCGTCCCGAGATGATCTACGAAACGATGGAGCGGGAATACAAAAAATCTGCGCCGCGAAAGGCGATGCGACTGGGCGCCAATGAAAACAAGCGCCCGAATTTCCGGGAAGTGTCCGATCGCGATAAAATCAGGATGGAATTGGAGTCGTTCGGTTTCCCGGTGAGCGAGCATCCGCTGGATAAATATGAGTGGTACCTGGAAGGCAAGACTATCAAGGCGAAGGATCTGGAAAAGTATGTCGGCAAGCGGGTAAATCTGGCGGGAATCAACATCACGCGGAAAGCCATCAAGACGCGGAAGGGCGAGCGGATGGAGTTCCTCACCTTCGAGGATCAGACCACCGTCTTCGAGTGCGTACTCTTCCCGGATGCGTACGAACGGTACAACGATCTCGTGCGCTGGGAGCAGCTGTTCGTCCTGCAGGGAACGGTGGAATCGATGTACGACGTCTGCACCGTGACTATTCACAAAATGGCGAGTATTGAGAAGTCGATACAAAAATGGAGGAAGAAAAACGGGAACGCTGATTCCGCTGATGAAACAGATAAACACAGATTAAAAAAAATTAAACACCGAAAATCACTGAAAACACCGAAAAGACATTCACCGCAGAGACGCAGAAATCGCGGAGAAAACGACTAACCACAGACTACAAACCACCAACAATCGACAAAGAAGATTATGATTAAGAGTAAGATTAAGACAAAGAAAACGCGTGAACTCGAATACTTGCTCCGGGAGGAGTCCCTTCCGGGAAACACTCGAACACGAGAACACTGTATTTTAAACACCGAAAAGATATTCACCACAGAGACGCAGAGATCGCGGAGAAAACAACTAACCACAGACTACAAACCACCAACAATCGACAAAGAAGATTATGATTAAGAGTAAGATTAAGAGTAAGACGAAGAAAACGCGTGAACTCGAACACTTGCTCCGGGAGGAGTCCCTTCCGGGAAACACTCGAACACGAGAACACTGTATTTTAAACACCGAAAAGATATTCACCACAGAGGCGCGGAGTTCGCGGAGAAAACAACTAACCACAGACTAGAAACCACCAACAACCGACAAAGAAGATTATGATTAAGAGTAAGACGAAGAAAACACGTGAACCTGAACACTCGCTCCGGCAGGAGCCCTTCAACAGCCTCGGAAGAGACTCCTCCCGGAGAAGTCCTGCCGGACCTTCCGGGAAATACTTAAACACTGTGTTGTAAATACTGATTCCCAGTTGCGTTTGTCGTAATCACCTCAGATATTGAAACAAAGATGATGAATATTATATCAACAATATTCGCAACTCATTTTAATCTTTTATATCCATCGGAAAAATGCATTCTCAAAATTTTATAACTGTATGAAGGAGGCAGAGAATTATGGCGCTTCAATCAGTGAATCCCTCGACTGGCGAGCTAATCAAAACTTATGACGAACCAGATGAAAATCAGATAAATGCAATGCTTGATCAATCTGTGGAAGCGTTTTCCCAATGGCGTAAAACACGATTTTCTGACCGCTCCAAGAAAATGGCAAAGGCGGCACAGGTCCTGCGTGATCGCAAAGAAGAGTGGGCAAAGGTGATGACACAGGAGATGGGAAAACCGATCACCGAAGCGCGATCAGAGGTGGAGAAATGTGCCTGGGTGTGCGACTATTATGCTGAAAAGGCAGAGGAATTTTTATCCAAGGAAGAAGTCGAAACCGATGCGTCGAGAAGTTTTGTCCGGTACGATCCGCTGGGACCCGTATTGGCTGTAATGCCGTGGAATTTCCCATTTTGGCAGGTATTCCGGTTTGCAGCGCCGGGATTGATGGCAGGGAATGTCGGATTACTCAAACATGCTTCAAATGTCCCTGGATGCGCGTTGGCTATTGAAGAAATTTTCAAGGAAGCCGGTTTTCCGGACGGTGTGTTTCAAGCCTTGTTGATTGGCTCCAGTCGGGCAGATCAGGTAATTGCTGACGACCGAATTAAAGCGGTGACGTTGACGGGAAGTGATTTTGCCGGTAAAAAAGTCGCACAAACCGCCGGACAAAATCTCAAGAAGACGGTGCTCGAGTTGGGTGGAAGCGATCCGTTTATCATTCTCAGCGATGCAGATGTTGAAGAAGCAGCGTCAGTAGGCTCAGCAGCACGTTGTATCAACTCCGGACAGAGTTGTATCGCTGCAAAACGCTTTATCGTTGTGGAAGGGCATCTTGAGGAATTTACCTCGAAATTTGTCGAATATATGAAGGACCGCGTCGTCGGCGATCCAATGGAAGATGGAACACAAATCGGTCCGATGGCGCGAGATGACTTGCGTGAAGATTTGCATAGCCAGGTTTCCCAGTCCATAATGGACGGCGCCGATAATCTGCTGGGCGGAGAAAATCTGGATCGACCGGGTTACTTTTATGCTCCCACAGTGTTAGGGAATGTGAGCAAAGGAATGGCTGTCTACGAGGAGGAAACGTTTGGACCGGTTGCCGCAATCATTCCTGCCAAAGATGACGATGACGCGATTCGAATAGCCAACGATACCAAATTCGGTCTCGGTGCGTCGTTGTGGACACAAGATATGGATAGAGCAGAAGAACTCAGTGGTGAAATTGAAGCCGGATGTGTTTTTATCAATGGATTAGTAAAATCCGATCCACGGTTGCCGTTTGGAGGCGTAAAAGCTTCCGGTTACGGTCGGGAACTCAGCTATCAAGGTATTCGCGAGTTTGTGAATATTAAGAGCGTCTGGATGAAATAAAATGTATTCATCAGTTATAACAAACGTGCAACGCCATTTAATATTGTCGACGCAAATTATTGTGTATTGTAGGTTGGATTACACGAAGTGGCAGGAGAGTTCCTTACAGTATCAAATAGTCTTCAAATGATATATTTGCATAGATGGGAAGGTTCGCGATGAGGAGAACATTTATTCCATTGCTGGGATTGTTAGCTTTGGCAGGTGTAAGTTTTATGAGTTGTGATATGGGAACACAACCTAAAGATACAGGAAATAATTCTGGATCAACGACTTTTTCTGAGGGCGTCCAGCCGATTTTTAATAATAATTGCGCATTCAGCGGATGTCATGGAAATTCAGGACCACAGGGAGGGCTTGTATTAGCTGAAGGCAAAGCGTACAACAATATTGTCAGTGTGCCGAGTAGTGAAGTCTCAGGTTATAATAGAATAGAACCAGGCAAACCAGATTCAAGTTTTTTATACCTGAAAATTAAATCTAATCCACCATCCGGAGCCCGCATGCCATACGGCGGACCCTATTTATCTGACTCGCAAATTTCGACGATTGAAACCTGGATAAGTGACGGAGCGAAAGATAACTAAAATATAATTGGTACAAGGTTAAAGAACGCCTGCATAAACGGGCGTTGGTCATTTTCATTTACCCGGTTATCGATACATCAAAATTTAATATGACTATTAAGTTTGCTCAGGAAACTAATTGTCACGGATATATGCAGAGTTTCCCCAATGAGGTTCTGGTTCTGAAAGTTTCATACTCGATGATCGTTTGTGCGAAAACTTCGTGTTTGAGCACGGTGGGAGTAGTCGCCGCCGTTGAAGTGACACTTCGCGTGCTGGATAAAAAATAGACTGGCATCATCAATAGGTGCGAGTTCGAAGTTTTCTTGATTTTTTCTTCCCTTTTTTATCAAGAAAAAAGGGAAAAGAAGAGAAATTGTGTTGTCACGTTGATCTGACCTCTGATTCGCCTCTGCTCCACTATGCGACGCCTGGGAGCATCCAACGATTCAATAATATGACTACCAGTGGTGGACGTGGCTGGGACCTTTTCTTTTATTCGGAACAACAGGATGATATGGTATTCCCAGCCGGTTTCAAGTACCTGAGCTAATTTAATAGCCATAAAATTTAATCCAGCGAGGACGACCCAGTTTTACGTTTAGTTCGGTCTTTTGTGAAAAAATCTCAGCATTAATATTGTAAGTATAATTTTGTACACGTTGTAATTGTTAGTCAAAGATAATTAGCTTTGGAGTTCTCTGGGAACCATTTATTATTATGCGCGTCATTGGAAGACGGAATGAATTGATATAGAAGAAAATCATCGTAAATTTAGGTTTATGACAAATCCATTAGCACATATCAGAAATTTCAGTATTATCGCCCACATCGATCACGGGAAATCCACGCTGGCAGATCGACTTCTGGAACATACGCATACTCTGGCTGAGAAGGAAATGAAAGCCCAGGTGCTCGACAGTATGGATCTGGAGCGTGAACGGGGCATCACCATTAAAAGTCATCCTATCCGGATGATTTATAAACAGGATAACCGGGAATACATTTTCAACCTTATTGATACACCGGGACACGTGGATTTTTCCTACGAAGTTTCCCGAAGTCTTGCCGCATGTGAAGGAGCGCTGGTTCTGGTTGATGCCGCCCAGGGCGTTGAAGCTCAGACAGTTTCCAACGTTTATATGGCGCTCGAAAACGACTTGGATATTATCCCGGTGATTAACAAAATCGATTTGCCCAGCGCACGAGTGGATGTGGTCATCAAACAGATTGTCCATTTGATTGGTTGCGAACCAGAGGATATTCTCAAAGTGTCAGCCAAAACTGGTGAGGGCGTTGAAGATTTGCTCCGGGCAATTGTTGAACGTGTGGAGCCGCCGGTTGAACCTGAAGATGATATCCTCAAAGCGCTGATCTTTGACAGTATGTACGATTCGTATCGCGGCGCAGTCCCGTATGTTCGCATTATTCAGGGAGAAATTCACCCGGGGATGGATATCCGCTTTATGTCGAACGGTCGTGTCCACGAGGTAACCGAGGTTGGAGTATTTCGCCTGGAGCGAATAAAGAAGGCAGTCCTCCGTCCAGGCGAAGTTGGTTATATTGTAGCGAGCATTAAGGAAGTCGATGATGTTCGGGTTGGCGATACGGTCACTGACAATAATAAACCAGCGGACAAGCAATTACCTGGATACAAAACTGTCAAACCGATGGTGTACTCCGGATTATATCCGGTGGATAGTGACGATTTTGAAGACCTGCGCTCATCTCTGGAAAAATTGCAGTTGAACGATGCCAGTCTGCAATACGAGCCAGAGACGTCATCTGCGTTAGGTTTTGGCTTCCGCTGTGGCTTCCTTGGAATGTTGCATATGGAAATTATTCAGGAGCGGCTTGATCGTGAGTTCGGTCTTGATCTCATCACTACCGTTCCGAATGTACGTTATCGTATTACCACGGATGAAGGCGAAGAACTTGAACTGGCGAATCCCTCATTGATGCCAAACCAGGGCAAGATGGAACGTATTGAGGAACCGTATGTCCGCTCGGAGATTATCGTACAGAGTGACTATATTGGCAATATGATGCAACTGTGCCAGGATAAGCGCGGCATTTACAAAACCACCAAGTATCTTGACGAAAATACGGTTGAACTCAACTACGAATTGCCGCTTTCGGAAATTATTTTCGACTTTTATGACAAATTGAAATCGGCATCCCGGGGTTACGCGTCGTTTGATTACGAGTTTCTCGGATATCGCGAGAGCGATCTGGTGAAGTTGGATATCCTGATTAACGAAGAACCAGTCGATGCGCTGTCTTCAATTATTCACCGGGATAAAGCGTATGAGCAGGGCAGAAGTCTCTGCCGAAAGCTGCGCCAGTTAATTCCCAGGCAGATGATCGAAGTGCCGATTCAGGCAGCCATTGGAAATAAAGTTATTGCCAGAGAAACCGTAAAAGCGCTCCGGAAAAATGTCACCGCAAAGTGTTACGGTGGCGATATCACACGAAAACGCAAACTCCTGGAGAAGCAGAAAGAAGGGAAAAAGCGGATGAAAAATGTTGGGCAGGTGACGGTACCGCAGGAAGCCTTTCTCGCTATTCTCCAGGTTGACGAGTAATGGAAAGGACACTCAGATGATAGAACTCTCACATATGAAGGAGTTCGATCTGTTTCGACACGTTACTTTAGATAACATTCAATCCATTTCCAACGAGGCAGAATATCTTGAGCTCGATGCAAATGAGACACTCTTTACTGAGGGAAGCGTTGGCCGGGATATTTTTCTCATCATCTCGGGAGCGGTGAGTATTTTAAACTCCGTCCCGGGTGGCGAGTCATCAGAATTGAAGGAGCTGCACGTCTTGCGCGAAGGAGAAGTGTTAGGTGAACTCTCTTACATCGATAATGCACCCCGATCAGCCGGCGCCAAAGCCAAAGAAAAATCAGTCCTCCTGCAAATCCCTGCCGATGCATTAGATTCCTTATGTGAGGAGAAACCGATGCTCGGTTATCGCCTTATGAAAAACCTCGCACAGATTATTACTGAACGCATTCGCACCACCAACCTTGAGCTGCGTAATTCGATGATCTGGGGTTAACAAACGCCTTCATGTCGCATTCTTCCAAAGATTTTGGTAGCCTTTTGCTCGTCAATGGTTCTATCTATTCCGGAACTCCGTGGAGAACTCCCGTCTCAGCTCTCGCGATCAAAGATGGAAAAATCGTTGCACAGGGTGATGATGCACGCGCTTTACATAACGAGTATCAACCCGGGCAAATCATTGATCTGAAAGAGCGCGTAGTGCTCCCGGGCTTCATCGATAGCCACATTCATCTGACCAGTCTGGGTGAAAGTCTGACCCAGTTAGCATTTGATGAGACCAGCTCTGTTGATCAAATTCAGAAAAAAGTTGCTTCCGAAGTTGCAAACAAACAGCCGGGCGAGTGGATTATTGGTGGCAAATGGTTGCGCCACAATCTGGGAGGATTTCCTGATAAGCAATTTCTTGATCAGGTTGCTCCGGATAATCCGGTTGCGCTTCACAGCAAAGATTTGCACTCCTTGTTAGTCAATTCCAAAGCGTTACAGGAACTTGGAATTACCTCAGAAACGCCAGATCCCGAAGGCGGGCGCATCCTGAAAGATGAAGCAGGAGAGCCAACCGGACTTTTACAAGAAAATGCGATGGAGTTATTTGAACAGGGTCGTCCTGCTATCGATTATTCAAAATTTCGCCATTTCCAGGATATTGCTGCAGAGCACTGTCACCAATACGGAATTACCGCCGTCCATTCCATTGAGCCGTTCGAACACTGGCGCTTGTACGATCGATTAAAAAAAGATGCTCGCCTCAATATGCGGGTTGGCTGTTTAATCTATCGCGAGAAACTTGACGAGGTGATTGACAATAATTTGCACTCCGGTGCTGGTGATGATTGGCTTTGGACAATCGGGATCAAGATATTTACCGATGGCGCGCTCGGCTCTGCGTCCGCGTGGATGAAAGAGCCGTATGAGAATTCCGATGACCGTGGGATGCCATTAATCGAAGAGAATGAACTCACTTCAATCATCAAAAAATGTCACGACCACAATCTCTCGGTTGGAATTCACGCGATCGGAGATGCCGCGGTTCAGATGACGCTAAAAACGCTGAATAAAGATCGTGTTGACTCTCTTTACGATCGGATTGAGCATTTTCAGGTTGTGGATCCGCAAGATCTGGAACTAATTCCCGATGATTTTATAGCAGCCGTCCAGCCAATTCATCTGCTGGGAGATAGAGAACCCGCGGATCGTTTATGGGGCGAACGCGCCCGGAATGCTTATGCATTTCAATCGTTGGAAAAACATCGTGCAATCCTCTCATTCGGTTCGGATGCGCCAGTCGAATCCGTGAATCCCTGGGAAGCAATTCAAGCTGCGGTCGAGCGACGAAAATCAGCGGATGAAAACCCCTGGTATCCCGGGGAAAAGATATCTCTGGAAAATGCCTTGTCTGCGTATACGGGAACCAACGGTCGGGTGGCGTATCGTGAACACAAAATCGGATCATTGGCAGTGGGCGCCTTTGGCGACGCAATTGTGTGGAATCAAAATCCCTGGGAAATTTCCTCCATAGAATTAAAATCAGTCCGGCCTGTGATGACCATTTTGAACGGCAACCTGGTTTACGCGGATGGCGCGTAAGAAACGTCCGGACTGGCAGCAGACCTTTCAGGAGTACTGGTACTACTCCCGTTCACCGTTTCAAAGTATTCTCTTAATTCTTCCGGTCATTGTGGCGTACGAATTCGGAATGTTCCTGATCAACAAATCGGATATGACCGGCCTCCGAAATGGGGCGGATGTATTATTACGTCATTTCTTCGGCATTTTCGGAGTCTCTGGATTTTACGCTTTTGGTTTAAGTCTGATGCTCATCATCTTTTTTGTGTTTTGGCTGGAGTATCAGCGTGAGGGACAGTTTGATCTCGTACCCAAATTCATCTTTGGAATGTTGTTAGAGAGTTTACTGTTTGGGTTCATCCTGTTTATTCTACTGGCGCGCGTTTCTTCTATTGGCTTGCAAATGAATCCATCCGATGGCCTGAGTGTTTTCCATCGATTAATTCTCTCACTGGGTGCGGGAGTGTACGAAGAATTTGTCTTCCGGGTGCTGATAGTGTCCGGAGTCGTGTTTGTTTTGACCAAACTCGCGAAATGGGAAAAGTGGCCAGCGAATTTTACAGCCGTTTTGGTCTCGGCGTTGGTGTTTGCCTGGTTTCATTATGTCGGTCAATACGGTGATTACTTCCAGATCAGAACTTTTGCTTTGCGCACATTTGCCGGAATTTTACTATCACTGCTGTATGTGTTTCGGGGTTTTGGAATTACCGCGTATGCTCATATTTTCTATGATATTATAATATTACTGCTTGTCGTGTAAACTGTAGGAGTCTTAAATGAATTATCCTTTTGAAACCCACCTGCGTGTTACCTATCGTGATGTGGATATGCAGCGTGTCGTTCATAACAGCCACTATTTGCAATATGCGGAAATCGGTCGTATCGAATATATGCGGGCGAGAGGAATGACGTATCAGGAGGTCGTGAGTAAATTTAATCTGGAGATGGTGCTAGCCGAATCGCACTGTTATTATAAAGTCCCGGCTCATTTTGACGATTACCTTGCTGTGCGCGTGGGGATCTTTGATATCGGCCGGTCTTCGTTTAAAGTCGGATACGAAATTTATCGGGAATCTACCGATGATCTCATCGCCAAAATTCAGACGAATCATGTGTGCGTAGACCGCGATACGTTTAAACCGGTTCGGATTCCACCGGAAGTCCGGGAGTTTTTTGAAAAAGATGAGATTGAGAGTGGAGAAATCTGAAAAAATCAGAAGTATCAGTTGCATCGATTTCCGGCTGATTTTATATTAATCGAGCTTTTTGAGAAACGGAAATATTCGGACAATTTGAATTAATTTTGTCCCCATCGTCTAGTGGTTGAGGACTTCCCGACCTGTCGGGACAACAGGGGTAGAGTCACAGACTCTCCTGCTGCAAGGTGCAACCGATTCAGACGATGAAGTAAAGAATTGTCCCCATCGTCTAGTGGTCTAGGACTCCGGCCTTTCACGCCGGCAACAGGGGTTCGAGTCCCCTTGGGGACACGCAAAAACAGAAGCCCGTCAACAGTAGCGTTGATGGGCTTTTTTGCTTTATTTACAGGGGTTACACAGGTTTTATATCTCAGTAAATATGTCTTTCGTTACTCAGATTTGATAAAAATATTTGTTACATATTGAGACATATTCCGGGATAATCCACCTACAGATTCACCTACAGATTTCACTTCACTTGAAATCACCTACAGATTCGCCTTCAGTACAAAAGCACCTACACATCTATTTGTGGTCTGTTGACCGCATTTTGAGACCGCATTTGTTTTTATTGTACTTACGGAAGACTTCATTTTTTTTGGGAGTGAATAGAATTTAGATTTGGATTGGTAAACATGTTTTAAAAAAATATACTCCAGCGAGTAGAATATTTTAATTAATTGTATAATGCAGTAAAGTTTTATTCAATAATTTTACTTGACAAATAGATTTAAGCAATGCATATCTGCAGTAAATGGTTAGTGCGTTAAAAATTGGATTGATTAATTGAAATTAAAACAATTGGCAGACATTTCAACAGGATATTCCTTTCGATCTCAAATAAGAAATGATCCTGCAGGCGTCATAAAAATCATTCAAATGGGCGATGTTGACCGGTATAAAGGTATTTTAACCGATCAACTTAAATCAATCCGGGAATTCAATCCACGAAGTTCGCATTACTTTGTTGAATCTGGTAATATTATTCTTGTCAACAAGGGACATAATATTTTCGCATATGAGATACCCAAAAATCTTGGGAAGGCAGTTCCGGTCAATAGTTTCCTAATAATAAAAATAAAAAAGAAAGGCGTTGACACTGGCTATTTGACTTGGTATCTCAACTCGCCAATTGGTCAGCACTATTTTAAATCCGTTTCTGTTGGGACAGATATCCCGAATGTTTCTATCAGTGCACTGAAAAGCTTTAATGTGGAATTACCATCAATGGAGCGACAAAAAATAATTGCAAAAGTTGAGCAATTAAAAATCAGAGAGATTAACATTCTTCAAGCGATAAGAGTGAATAAAGAACGATATGTAGATGCATTACTGCAAAGTACAGTTAAATCAAAATATTCGCAAATACCGGAGAGTGCAGAATGAGTCAACACAAACCGTCACAAGAAGAAATAAATCGTACTCTGTGGAGAGCATGCGATACGTTTCGTGGTACTATCGATCCTGCAGAATACAAGAACTATATCCTGGTATTTCTCTTTTTGAAATACCTGAGTGACGTCTGGCAGGATCATTATGAGCAGTACCGGGAAAAGTACGGCGATGACCAAGAACGCATTCGTCGACGTATGGGCCGGGAACGATTTATTCTGCCGGAGGACTGTTCATTTTATTACCTGGTAGAGCATCAGAACGAGGAAGACCTTGGCGATCGCATCAACAAAATTCTGCATAAAATCGAAGAAGAGAACTACGAAAAACTGGAAGGCGTATTCCGGAATGTGGACTTCAATTCCGAAGCCAATCTTGGAAAAACAAAAGACCGCAACCGCCGCCTGAAAAATCTCATTAACGATTTTAATAAGCCAGTTCTGAACTTTCGTCCGTCGGTGATTGGTACGGAAGATATTATCGGCAACGCCTATATGTATCTCATCGAAAGGTTTGCCTCGGATGCCGGAAAGAAGGGCGGCGAGTTTTACACACCACATCAGGTTTCCCAACTGCTGGCCAAACTCTTGCAGCCAGAGTCGGGCGATCGTATCTGCGATCCGACAATCGGTTCAGGATCTCTTGCCATCACCGTGGCGGAAGAGGTGCCGGATAACAACTATCGCATCTACGGACAGGAGAGCAACGGCAGCACCTGGGCGCTCTGCAAGATGAACATGTTTTTGCACGGCATGGACGCCGCCGACATCCGGTGGGGATACGATAAATAGCCCGGAGCTCATTGAAGGCGACAGCCTGATGAAATTTGATATTGTTGTCGCAAATCCGCCGTTCAGTCTGGATAAATGGGGCAAGGAAGACGCCAAGGACGATCCCCATGAACGATTTCACCGCGGTATTCCCCCCAAGAGCAGAGGCGATTACGCCTTCATCCAGCACATGGTGGAAGTTGCCTATGAGGACACCGGAAAAGTCGGCGTGATTGTCCCGCATGGCGTTCTGTTTCGCAGCGGCGCCGAGGGGCGTATCCGGAAAAAATTTATCGAAGAAAACCTGCTGGAGGCCGTCGTCGGTCTCCCGGAAAACCTCTTCTTCGGTACCGGAATCCCGGCCGCAATTATTCTGTTTAACAAGGGCAAAACCGATGAGCGAGTACTGTTCATCGATGCCAGCGAAGAATTCGAAAAGGGGACGCGTCAAAACAAACTCCGGGATGAGGATATAGAAAAGGTCGTCAACGCCTACAAAGATTTCAAAAGCGATCCGGATTTTCAGGAAGTGGAAAAATATGCCTATGCGGCCACGCCGGACAATATCCGGGAAAATGATTTCAACCTGAACATTCCCCGCTATGTGGACACCTTCGAACCGGAACCGGAAGTGGATATTGCTGCAGTCCAGCAGGAGATTGAGAAGCTGGAACAGGAGTTGAGTGAGGTGCGGGAGGAGATGGACGGCTATCTGAAGGAATTGGATATGATCTAACGGTGAGCAATAAAAAAGAAATCTCAAAACACGGGAGAATAAATAAGATATTAATGCTATTATTTAATAATAACATTTATAGTGTTATATAGAAATTTTAGTGTTATCTTCCTGAGTATGAAACTTTTACACGATTATATAAAACGAGTCACGGGATTGGATGTTACCATCGAATCCGTTGACAACGATTCCCTGAAAACACTCCCGCTGTTTATCAGGCAGGCGTTCGATTTTTACCAGGGAACGCTGGACGACCGGACGCTGATCTTTCTTATTCCAAACCCGGAAGACAGACCGGCGCCAAAGCAGCTGCAGAGCCAGATACCGAAAATCGAAGACGCGTTTGGACTGAACGCTGTCCTCGTGCTGGAGGATATCGATTCCTACGTGCGGAACCGTCTGACGGAGATGAAGATCGCATTTATCGTCATTGGAGAACAACTGTACATCCCATTTATGTTTCTCTCTCTGGATGAACGAAAGCGAAAAAAACTGAGGGAGGTCGAGACCTTTTATCCAGCCACCCAGAGTCTGATAATTTATCATCTGAGAAAATCGCCGTTGCACGGGATGAACCTGAGCGAAATCGCAGATCACTTTCCGTATTCACAAATGACCATCACGCGCGCAGTGCGGGAAATGGAAGCCGTCGGTCTCTGTGTTACCACCGGTGCAAAGGAGAAAGTGCTTGAATTCCCCGATGTGAAACGGGATGTCTGGGAACAAGGAATCGAGTTCATGCGCACCCCGGTGAAAAAGGCAATGCAGGTAAGGTACCGGCCTCTTGAAAATAGTATGGTTATCGCCGGAATCAGCGCCCTCTCCCGCTATTCCAATTTGTCGCCGGATCTCCACCAGACGTTCGCCGTGAGGAAGGACGCGTTACGGCATATCGAAGAGAAGGGCGTAATTTCCGAACAGGATGAAATCCAAATTGAAGTGTGGCGATACGACCCGGTTTTGCTCTCGGCAGATGGGGTTGCCGATCCGTTCTCTGTCTACCTGTCTCTGCAGGATCATCCTGACGAACGGGTACAGGCCGCCCTGGAAGAAATGATCGAGGGTGCGTTATGATCGGACTGGACACCTTTGCAGATCATTTCGAAGAATACAGCGATCAGTATATCGTCATCGGCGGGGCGGCGTGCGACGATCATTTTCGCGACCAGGGCCTGGAATTTCGCGCCACTAAAGATATTGACATGATTTTGGTGGTGGAGGCGTTGGCCGATCCTTTTATTGCACATTTCTGGGAATTCGTCCGACAGGGAAAGTACGAGAAAAACGAGGTGGCGGTAGAGCGGCAATACTACCGGTTTACAAATCCGGAGACTGACGACTTTCCCGTGCAGCTCGAACTCTTCAGCCGTACACCCGATGTCATCACCGAGCGGGAGGATATGCGGTTCACTCCCATTCCGGCGGACGAAGATATCTCCAGCCTGTCGGCCATTCTGATGGACGAGAATTACTATAAATTTACGCTGGAACACTCCGTGCAAAACGGAATTCTGCGCCGCGCTGATGACTTGGCACTAATCTGCCTGAAAGCGCGGGCGTTTATAGACTTGTCCGAACGCAAGGCTGAGGGACAGCGGGTGGACTCCAGTGATATCAAGAAACACAAGAACGACGTGTTCCGCCTGGCCGCGACCCTGCTAGGCGACAAGCATATCAACTTGCCCGACGGAATCCACGGGGATGTGCAGAAATTTGTAGATCAAATGGAACAGGCGCAGCCTGAAACCTCACAATTCCTGAAGGCTATGGGAATTACGGGGGTAGATACCGAAGATTTAATTGGGCAACTCAGAGAGACGTTCAAACTCTGAATATTTGGCGGTATTCGATAGGAGAGAATAAATAACGAAAGAACATAGAAGTAGGAAATCGAATATTAACTAATTGAGTTCTTCAATACAAAATGTTAGAAATTATCGGCGAACATATCAGTGAACTGAATGATTCCGACTTGAGAGCCTTAATAGGTATGCTCTGTGAAGCCGAACTCCGTTCGCAAAAAACACCAGCCGCCGGAGTCACCTGGGGCGGGCATCAGAATACAAAAGACGGTGGTATCGATGTTCGGGTCTCGATTACTACTAAACCGAAGAAAGATTGTTATATCCCGCTGCCGGACACCTGCTTCCAAGTGAAACAGTCTGGTATGCCAGCTTCTTCAATCAGTAAGGAAATGTGTCCAGACGGTAAGTTGAGAGAATCTATACAAGAGTTAGCAAGAATTGGTGGCGCATATATCATCGCAAGTGGGCGTGATTCTACAACAAACACCGCTCTCACAGATCGAAGAGAGGCAATGCGGTCGGCATTATCCGAATTGAATAATGCATCCAGTCTCAAAACAGATTTCTATGATCGCGAGAGAATCGCCAGTTGGGTTCGGCACCACACGTCGCTTGCTCTTTGGGTTAGAGAAAAAATCGGGAATCCAATACAGGGTTGGCAATCATATGGGAATTGGGCTCGTACGTCCGGAGGTGTTGATGAAGAATACATATTAGATGATGAATTGCGTCTGCATAATAATACCCATAGAAAGTCGAAGAGCCTCACGGCAGTAGAGGGTATTAATGAGCTTCGTTCAAAACTTGCTCAACCAGGATCTTCTTTTCGGCTGATAGGCCTCTCAGGGGTTGGGAAAACAAGGTTAGTCCAGGCTTTATTTGATGAGAGAGTTGGTGAAAAATCCCTGAATAAATTTCAGGTGTATTATACCGATGTCGGGGATAATCCCATTCCTGCTCCCAGGCGGTTTGTAGAGCAACTCATGGCACACAAAAATCCGGCCACACTGGTAATAGACAATTGTCCGCCTGAATTACATCGACAGTTGACCTCGCTCTGTACTGCATCAGGGAGTTTGATCAGTCTGCTTACCATTGAATATGATGTCAAAGAAGATCAACCGGAAGAGTCGGAAGTCTTTCGTCTTGAACCGGCTTCCCAAGACCTTATTGAAAAAGTGATTCTGAATCGATTTGAGCATATCAATGGAAAAAAAGCAGAACGGATTGCTGAGTTTTCAGGTGGAAACGCCAGAATTGCTCTTGCACTGGCAAATACAATCCGTAAAAGGGATTCAATAGCTGATATTAAGGACGAGGTACTTTTTGAGCGACTTTTTCATCAGGGCAACCACCCGAATGATCGGCTTTTGCGATCAGCGGAAGTCTGTTCTCTGGTGTATTCCTTTGATTATAGATACGGCAAAGATTCAAGTGGTGAGCTCGAAGTGCTCAGTGATTTGGCTAATAAACCGGTTCGAGAATTATACGAAGATATCGCAGAATTAAAAAGGCGAGTACTTGTTCAGGAACGAAACTATTGGAGAGCAATACTTCCACATGCAATAGCGAATAAATTGGCGAAAAGAGCCCTCGAAAATATTCCTTTAGAAATCATTATTGATTCATTCATGCAGAAGGGACCAGAGCGGCTTTTAAAATCTTTTTCGAAACGATTAGGATACTTGCACGAATCTGAAAAAGCGAATGAGACACTTGAACAATGGCTTGCTGGCAACGGCCCGTTACATGATCTCACGAATTTGACTGAACTCGACATGGTACTACTGCGAAATATTGCTCCAGTAAACCCCAGGGCAATATTAGAGGCGTTAGAACGAGCAGTAAATTCAGATGACAATCCAAAATTTGCTACACGGGAAAACAAACATTTTAGAGAAATTACCCGTCTTTTGCGACAATTAGCCTACGATCCCGAACTCTTCGAAAAATCAGTGGATCTGTTATCTCGGTTTGCACTTTCGGAAGATAAGGACGAAAACAGAGATTCTATCCGAAGGCTTCTCGACTCTCTCTTCTATATACACCTTTCAGGTACACATGCTACTCCTGAACAACGCTTAAAGGTTATTAAAGAGCTTGTTTATGCAAAATCTCGCCAAAAACAAGAACTCGGATTGACACTCTTACGTGCGGCATTAGAGGCAACGCATTTTACCTCTTCATATTTAATTGACTTTGGTTCCAGACCCAGAGATTACGGCTACAGACCGGAGACCCAGGAGGATGTAATTCAATGGTATTCTACCTTTATTGAGTTTACCCTTCATCTTGCGCTTTCTGACCATCCCTTATCTGTGGATGCAAAAAATATGTTGGGTAAACAATTCCAGAGCTTATGGAGACAAGGCCTATTTAAATCACTTGAAAATGCTGCGGAAAAATTACATAAGAAAGGGACATGGCAGGAAGGCTGGCTTTCTGTCCGGGCAACAATTCGGACAGAAGGCGAAAAGATGACGCCGGATTCTCTTGCTCGGTTGAGAACTTTGGACAGATTACTTCGTCCAACAGATTTGGAACAGCAAGCCCGTGCATTTGCATTGGCGGACCACGGCCAGGCGATTGACCTCGTTGATGCTGCAGAAAAAGACGATCGTGGTAAGGCATCCGGACGGTATAAAAGAGTTCGACAAAAAACTCGAACCATTGGCAAGCAAGTTGCTGTCGAGAATGAAGTTCTCTCTAATATACTTCCGGAGTTGGTCAGTACAAATAGTACGAGGACTTTTAAATTTGGTCAGGGTTTAGCTGAAGGATGTAACAGTCCACTTGTATTATGGGAAAATTTTCGAACTGCATTACAGCCTGTGGAAGAGCGAAAACGGAATTTCAAAGTAATCTGCGGTTTTCTGAATGGTCTGCAAGAAAAAAATCCTGGGATATGCAATACTATACTTGATGAAGCACTCACTGATGAGGTTTTTTCTTCTGTATTTCCTGTACTCCAGACTTCGGTAAAAATTGATAAGCAAGGGGTAAGAAGAATTCGACACTCTCTGAACTCTGAGAGCGCTCCAATTCATCTATATACACAAATTGCCTATGGACAAATACATCAAACAATCAATGATCCAGAATTATCGGATATTTTGAAAGTAATTGCAGGGAAACCGGAAGGCATGCCGGTTGCAATTGAAATATTACAAATGAGATATCATGGATTACCGGATGACCATCAGAGTCTCAGCGAGACAATCATTTCTGCTGGACAAAACCTTATTACCCAAATTGAATTGGATAGCGGACAAAACTGGATACGGAATATTGATTTCTCTTTGGCGCAAATTGTGAAAACATGCTTAGCTGGTAATTCCGGGAAGGAAGCAGCTACCACGCTCTGTAATAATCTTGCGGATGCGCTGATTGATTACGATATCTACACACCAGATTTTGATGAAACATTGGAGGCGCTGGCCCAGACCAAACCAAGGATATTTCTTGATTGTTTTTTAGGGGGTACCCAGGCAGACAATGCCTTAATTCCAAGATTATTTTCGCAGGATTTGGATATCACACCCAAACCGATATCAAATATAGAGAACGATATTATCATCGATTGGTGTACGGAGGAGCCACACAAGAGGTATTTAGTTGTGGCTTCCTCTATAATACCATTTGAAAGAGCGGGGGGACAAAAATTACAATGGACGGAATTAGCATTACAACTTATCGACAATGCCTCTGATCCTATCCAGGTTTTAGATCGATTAAGGTTAGCCCTTAGACCAATGTCTTGGAGTGGCTCCAGAGCAGAAATCATGCAAAACCGTCTCTCCCTTATTTCAGTTTTAAAAGAACATGAAAATTTGGCAGTCTCTGAATGGGCAGAGACTGCTGAAATTGAATTTGAGAATGAGATAGAGTCTGAACGTAAGAATGAAAAGGACTGGGACAGACAGAGGAATACCGAGATGGGGTTTGAATGATCATAACACTACCTTTTACAGGTATAAATGGGAATCTATATTCATAGACTTACTCTTCTAATTATGAAATTACATAAACAATCAGTATTACACGATAAGCCCAAGCACTGGAAAATTTTTCCTCTTAAAGAAGTCGGTACTATTGTAACAGGAACTACCCCCAAAACGTCGGTTACTGAATATTATGGCGGTGAGCATCTTTTTGTTACTCCGGGTGATCTGAATGAAAATAGAATTGTAAATAATTCAGAAACAAAATTAACTGATAGCGGATATCAACAAACAAGACCAATTCCCCCAAATAGTGTTTTATTTACTTCCATTGGATCTACCATTGGTAAGACCTCGATAGCAGGGTGTGAGTTAGCTACGAACCAACAGATAAATGCCGTAATAACGAATGAGAATTTCAATCATGATTTTTTATATAACACCCTCTTGTTCTATAAAAACTATATCAAGAAATTATCCGGTACCCAAGCAGTTCCAATTTTAAATAAATCTTCATTTGAAAATCTAAGGCTTCCGTATCCACCGTTACAGGAACAGATAAAAATCGCATCTATTTTGAATCTTTGGGATACCGTAGTTTCTAATATTCAAGAACTCATCCAAGCAAAAAAGCGGTACAATAAGGGTTTGATGCAGCAATTGCTAACAGGGAAAAAGCGGTTTCCGGAGAATGTTAAATCTGAGAGTACTTTTGAAACGAGATTTGGAAATTATCCGAAAGATTGGCGATATGTTCGAATCGGAGAATTCGCAAAGGAAATGAAAGTGAAAAACGGGGAGGATGATGCCGGATTTACTGTACTCTCCTGCACAAAGTATGACGGACTTGTTGATTCTTTGGAATATTTTGATCGTCAGGTTTTTAGTGATGATCTTTCAGGTTATAAGGTGGTGAGAAAAGGATATTTCGCTTATGCCACCAATCATATCGAAGAGGGTTCAATAGGATATAACGATTGGTGTGACAAGGGGCTGATTAGCCCTATGTATACAGTATTTCAAACTGATAACGAAGTAGTGAATGATCGTTACTTATTTGGCTTGTTTAAAACCGAAAAATATCGACACATCTTTGAAGTCAATACAAACGGGACAGTAAACCGGCGCGGAAGTTTGCGGTGGAAGGAATTTTCAAAGATCAAAGTCCCTCTTCCACCGATTGAGGAGCAAAACAGGATAGCAAAGTTATTCGATTCAATTGATAACGAAGTATCATTATTAAAAAAAGAATTGTCAGCTTTCAAAAACCAGAAAAAAGGTTTGATGCAACAGTTGTTAACAGGTAAGGTAAGAGTAAACATTTAAACGGTGAATTGGATATGGCAAATTATAAAACCAAAAGTACCTCAAGAAAAACCGCTGAAGTAATCGATATTAGCCTAGACAAAAACCCGGGAGATACGAGGAAAGCCTTCCGGGGGATGATCGTAGATAATCCAAAAAATCCGGAAGAATCCGTTCGGGGCCATATCGTGCACCAGCGGAAAAACCGCAGTGATGAATGGGAAGACGTAAAATCGATTAATTTAAATACCTTGAAGGGTGGCGAAGGAGTCAAACTTGAACTCAAAAGTCACCAGACAAAAAAGTTATATGAAGCCTTAACCCATCTTTATGAAATAGCAGAGCAAGGTGTCCCGCAAGGAGAAATTATTTGGACAGTCGAAGAGGCAGATAAAATTCTGCGCGTCGACAAAGACCGGCGAGTTTTTGTCCAGCAATTGCTTAATCAAGACTTTGCCGATGAAGTATGGAAGGAATTAATTGAGCAAGATCCGGATCTCGCAACAAAACTGGCAAACGCTAGAGTACAACAGAACAGGGTTAAGGCACTCAACATATTTACAGAGTCGCTCAATAATCCAGATCAGTTAGATGAACCCTGGTGGCAAAATTTTTTCGAAAACAATCAATGGATCTTTGGTTACGGATTGAACTATCAATTTATGCATTTGCTGAGTGAACAGGCAAATTATGGTGGTGTGAATTATACTGGTGGCGGCGCGCAAAAAGGCGACTTTTTGATGAATACAAGCGCCGATGTCCGATTCACGGTATTGGTCGAGATCAAAAAACCGAATACTCCGTTGTTTCAATATGATAGTAATGGAAATCTAAAGAAGCATCGTAACGGAGCAATTTTATTGCATAATGAATTGACCGGGGGCGTTTCGCAGTTACAATCAAATTGTTATCGCTGGGATACTGAGGGATCACAGAGGCCTGATGATTTTGAGCAGCTTTCCTCCAAAAAAATATATACTTATCAGCCAAAGGGCATACTCGTTCTTGGACATACAAATCAGCTAAGCGATCCTCAGGCCAGATCGACTTTTGAATTATTTCGCAGAAATACCGACAATCCGGAAATTATTACATATGATGAACTCTACGAACGGGCAAAGTTTATCGTCAGTCAGAATGAAGAGCAAAAGTTTGAGACACAAGAAGAACAGTCTGAAGACGATTTCGACTTTCTAGATACAATTCAAGACGAAATGGATGACTTACCGTTTTAATTCAAAATTTAAGGAGAGAACTATTTTTAGCGATTTATCGACGATGTTTAGTCATAAATTTTCTTATTAAATGTTTTCTGCAAAACCTTAACCATGGAATTTCCTGATAATTATTTTGCTGTAAAATTTTACTACGGATACCTAACATGACCACCCCTAGTTACCTCGAATCCGCCGACTCCCAGATCCCTGCGCTCCGGTTGTTCCAGGAGATGGGATACGAGTATCTCCCCCCGAAGAAAATTTTGGAATTACGGGACAGTCTAGCGTCCCGTTTCGTCCTTGAGGACATACTGTTGGAGAAGATGAAATCGATTAACGAGATTCACTACAAAGGGCAGGTCTATCCGTTTACGCTCTCCGTGTATCAACGCGCTTTACGTGATCTGCAGCAGTTTCCGGACGAGGGGTTGGTCAAGACGAACGGAAATATCTACGATCTCCTCACCCTGGGCAAAAGCTACGAACAGACTATCGACGGAGACAAAAAAAGCTTCCCGTTCCGGTTCATTGACTGGGACAATCCGGAGAACAACAGGTATCACGTCACCGATGAGTTTGAAATCAAGGGGCGAAGTTCCCGGCGGGTCATCGATATCGTGTTGTTCGTCAACGGGATCCCGTTCGTCGCCATTGAGTGCAAAAGGCGCGATAAAGAGGATTCCATGGATGAAGCCATCTCACAACATCTGCGGAACCAGAAGCCGGATGAAGTCCCCGGATTTTTTCACTTTACCCAGATGCTGGTGGCCACCAACGTGCGTGAGTTCAAATATGCCACCACCGGCACCACCAAACCGTTCTGGGCCATCTGGCGCGAAGAGGACGGTGAAGAGTCCGAAAAAATTGTACGAGAACTTATCTCCAAACCAGATACCGGTCTGCCGTGGATTAAGCGCCTGCAGTCTCATTATCAACAAGAGCCCCGCCGCGAGCCAGAAGGGAGAAAATTAACGCTACAGGATAAGAACCTGTTCAATCTTTGCCGCCGCGAGCGGCTGCTGGAATTGACGAAAAAATTTATCGTTTTTGACAATAACATCCGGAAGATCGCCCGGTACAAGCAGTATTTCGCCGTCAAACAGATGGTCAGCCGTGTTCATCAGCGCGATGAACAGGGACGGCGCAAGGGTGGTGTCATCTGGCACACACAGGGCAGCGGCAAATCCATCACGATGGTATTGATGTCCCGGAACCTGGCGCTGGAGGAGGATATCTCGAGCCACCGGATGATTCTGGTGACCGACCGGACGGATTTGGACGACCAACTGTATAAAACATTCAAGAGTTGCGGAAAGGAGATCACCAAAGCCCGAACGGGTACGCACCTGGGCGAGATGATAGAAGATCCGGGCACGCAGAATATCTCCACGCTGATACACAAGTTCAACGCCGCCCTGAACCGGGGAACGTTCAGGAACGAGTCTCCGAATATATTCGTTCTGGTCGATGAGAGCCATCGGACGCAATACGGCATGATGCACGCCAAAATGCGGAAGGCGCTGCCGAACGCTTGTTATATCGGATTTACCGGAACGCCGTTGATGCGTGACGAAAAGAACACTGCCCGGAAGTTCGGCGGTATCATCGATTATTATACCATGGATCGGGCGGTGGAAGATAAGATGGTTGTACCGATTTTGTATGAGGGACGAACCACCATCATCGACACATGGAGAGAAAAGATTGATCGCGGATTCGAGCAGGATATGGAAGGGATGGTACGGGAACAAAAGGCCGAGTACAAACGGAGATTTTCATCCCTTAATAATGTGCTCAAATCCCAAAATGTCGTGGAGGAAATTGCCAGAGATGTTACCACGCATTACCAGAAGAATTTAAAAGGAACGCCGTTCAAGGCGCAACTGGCTGTCCCGGATCGGAAGACGGCTGTGCGGTATTACCGCTATTTCAAAGAACGGGGCGAAATCAATGCAGAGTTAGTGATATCCCCGCCCGATACCCGGGAAGACAACGACGAAATATACGACGATCCGCAGAGCGAAGTCCAGGTATTCTGGCAACACATGATGGAAAAATACCGGACGAAGGATGAATACGAAAAGAGTATCATCAACCTGTTTAACTCAGATGGCGATGATGTGGAACTGCTGATTGTGGTCTCCAAACTTCTCACCGGTTTCGACTCGCCGCGAAATACCGTCCTCTATCTGGCAAAGTACATGGAGGAACACAACCTGCTGCAGGCAATCGCCCGGGTCAATCGCGTTTATGAGGGGAAGGATTTCGGTTTCGTTATCGATTATCGCGGTATCCTGAAAACGCTGACCGAAGCATTGACCACTTATCAGGCACTGAAAGAGTTTGACGAGAAAGACTTGGAAGGAACGATTACTCCGATTCGGGAGATTATCGAAAAACTTCCTCAGTATCACAGCGAATTGTGGGACGTGTTCCGGGAATGCGAGAATACAGATGACAAAGAGGCGGTTGAGCAGTTTTTGCGTCCTGCAGATCGCCGGGATAAGTTTTACGAAAAGCTGTCACAGTTTGCCCGTACGCTGCAAACGGCATTCTCCGCGGAGAACCTTTTTGAGATTATCGATGAAAACGATATCGTCCGTTACAAAGAAGACCTGAAGTTTTTCGAGAATCTGCGTCGGTTGGTTAGAATTCGTTATTCGGAATCCATCGACCACAAGGAGTACGAAGCGCGGGTCAGGAAGTTATTGGATTCCTATGTTGGAACTGAAGGAATACAACAGACCATCGAACCGGTGGATATCTTCAGCGATGCATTCAGCGAAGAACACCTCGAAAAGGAAAACGAGACCGACGTCTCTAAGGCAGATCGCATAGCCAGCAACACGAAAAGAGTAATTACAGAGCGCATGGACGAGGATCCGGCAATGTTCCGCAAGTTCTCCGAAATGATCGATGAGACGATTCAGAAATTTCTCGACGAACGGATTACGGAGAGCGAATACCTGAAAAATATCCGGAAGATCCGGTATGGAGTGAAACAAGGCTCTTGGACGGATACGCCTACAGTACTCAAAGATAAACCGGAGGCCAGGGCCTTTTACAACACGGTGAAGGACGAGTTCGATAAACATATCACCAAACTGAAGACGGAAGGGCAGAACGATAATGTCAATCCACAGAGGTTAAGGGATAAATACATCCAAGCAGGGATCGACATCAATAAAATTTTGGATGATCTGATTATCGTCGACTGGGAGAACAATCCGGATGTGAAAGACAATATGAAAAACGCGATTGAAGATTACCTGATTGACCTGTTTAACGACCTCGGCTTTGAACGAGACTTCGATGTGATCGAGCGAATTATGAATACGGCGATAAAAGCGAAGGAATCCTATAGTGCAAAATCACATTGATTACGGTACAACGACGATTCCGTATAATCTGACCTATTCGAACAGGAAAACGTTGGAGATAGCGGTCTATCCGGATCAAACGGTTTGGGTAACGGCACCCAACGATGCCGATCTAGAAAAAGTAGAGCAAAGAATAAAGAAACGCGCATCATGGATTGAGAAGCAAAAGCGGCGGTTTTCAAGATTCGAACAGGGCAGAGACACATTTGAATACGTGAGCGGAGAAACCCACTTGTATCTGGGGCGTCGATATCTCTTGAGAGTAAACCAAGTATCCGATGACACACAGGAATCCGTGAAACTGAAGGGAAAGTATATCCGGATAAACACCCATAAAAAACACGACTCCAGGAGAGTAAAAAAACTCCTAGACAAATGGTATCGGGAGCACGCCAAAGACAAGTTCGCTGAGCGATTCGATTATTGCGCTTCCTATCTTAAAAAATTTGATATTCCTGCAACTCAGTACAGACTATACAAGATGGGAAAACGCTGGGGAAGTTTTACCTCCAATGGAGAAATATTATTAAATCCCGATTTGGTGCAACATCCGAAATACTGCATCGATTACGTCATTATTCACGAGCTCTGCCATACCAGATATCCGCACCATGATACAAATTTTTACAACCTGTTGAACAAAGTCCTGCCTGACTGGCAGAAGCGGAAACATAGACTCGAAGGCTTTAACTCATAGAAAAAGCCCTATAATTTTAAGAGATTAATTTTTACTATGGGAAATTTAAATTGGGAATTCATCAATTCATTTGCACCTTGGTTTTCCGCAATAGGAACATTGTTAGCAGTAATTGTGGCTCTGTATTTTTCTCAAAAGGATTCTACAATTAAACTTCGAGTATCAGCTAATATTAAAATACTGGTTATACCCAACCTAAAACATCAAAAAGATTATCTTACTTTAAGTATAACAAATCTTAGGAGCAGACCAGCTACAATTACAGCAATAGGTTGGGAGATAGGACTTCTGAGACATAAATCTTTCTGGCAAAAGTTGGATGTTGATGAGAGTATTTCATCCCAATTGCCACCAAATACATTACAAGATGGAGAACAGGCTGATTATTATCTACCCTTAGAAGAGTGGTTGAATACAAATAGTGGATTATTTAATGAAAGTCTATCAACATTTGCACCTTCGATATCTGCATATTTTATAAGAGTCGTGATTGCTACCTCAACGGGTAAAAAGTTTACAAGTAAGATAAAATCTAATTTCAGAAAAGTAATTGTAGAAAATCTTACGCATAATAAATACTATATAAAATTTTAAAAATAAATTTTGCAACTCTATTATATTAGTGTGGATTAATAGGGATATATGTAATGGAAATACTGATAAAATCTGCAATTGATTTACTAAATACATTATTAAAAATAATTTTAAAGAATAAAAAATATCCTTATATAACATCTATTACTCAATCAGGATTCAGCTCAAAATTAAGTATCGAAATAAAAAACCTTTGGTCCATTAATATTGATATCACAGATATAAGAGTATTCTCTAAAGGACGATTCGGGTTTTACAATTCTAAATTAGATAATGTGCAATTTGAATATTACGAAGATGAAGAGTTTATTAGGTTGTGTAAATTCATGTTCGCAATTTCAGAATAAATAAGTAGAAAAAAGCCATCGATGCCTCCAAATTTGTGATGACAACATCAACAAAAACCACGGAGGGCACCGATGGCTCCAGACAAAGATACTGTAGCATATGAGGAATTACTATTACAATTTTTGGGCGAACCCGATCCGTTGCAAGCGATGCTGGAATGGATCACTGATCAGATGATGCAACTGGAGGCCAGCCAAAAGGTGGGGGCGCCCAAGGGGAAACATTCGACCGAACGCACGACCTACTTTTCCGGGACGCGGGTCCGCCGGTTTGATACGCGGCTAGGGACGATGTATCTCTTGGTCCCGAAACTCCGCAAGGGCGGCTATATTCCATTCTTTGTGACGGCAAAGAAACGGTCGGAACACGCGTTAATGGAGGTGGTGCAGGAAGCCTTCGTGAATGGGGTTTCCACCCGCAAGATTGAACGCCTGGCGCGGCGGTTAGGGATCGAAAACATTTCCGCGGGGCAGGTGTCGGCCATCAGTCAGGAACTCGATGCCCAAGTGGAAGCCTTCCGTACGCGCCCCCTGGACGCCGAATATCCGGTCCTGTGGATTGATGCGCTCTATGAGAAAATCCGGGTGAATCATCGGGTGCAAAACCTGGCGGTGCTCGTGGTCAAGGGGATCACGCGGGAGGGCACCCGCGAAGTGCTGGCGATCGAGCCGATGTATCAGGAAGCCACCGAAACGTATCGCGCCCTTTTTCGGGACCTCAAAGCCCGGGGACTCCAGCGCGTCTGGTTGTGTGTGTCCGATGCCCATCCCGGATTACAGCAAGCCGTCCAGGAGGAATTTTTAGGCTGTAGCTGGCAACGGTGTAAAGTGCATTTTATGAAGAATATCCTGGCCAAAGTGGGCCCCAAGCACAAAAAGATCGTGGCGCAGCGGCTGAAACAGATCTGGCACCAACCCGATATGGACACTGCCCGGCAGTATGCCGAAGCGATCTTAAACGACTATACCGACGCCTGCCCGGAGGCGATGCAGGTCCTGGAGGCGGGACTGGAAGACAGCCTGCAGTTTTATGCCTTTGAACATTTCGATGCGCGGAAAGTCAGTTCCACCAATGTCCTGGAACGGCTCAATCGGGAGATCCGCCGCCGGTCCCGCGTGGCATCCCCGTTTCCCAGCATAGCCTCTTACGTACGATTAATGACCTGTTACCTGATCGAATACACGGAGGACTGGAGTACGGACCGGAGCTATATCAGTCGCACCAAAATTGAGAAACAAGCGGAGGCGATACCCAAAGCAGCATAGGAGGTAAATGATGGTTGGGATAAACGAAATTGCGAACTTCTCTTGACACTACCGTTTATTATAAAACCAGGTGAGAGATTTACGTATACAATAATGGTTCCTTATATAAAAGATAACACTAACTATAAAATAATAGTATCCACCGATATTAATAAATGTAAAGCTTATTATAAATCCTTAACAGCTAAAGCCAAAAATAAAATGATTACACAATCTGTGATTAAGTGGAGCGGTATAGTGTTCTTAGTAAGTCAGCTATTTAGAAATAGGAATGAGCCATAAATAAACTTTCAGAGAGGCCATATAATTTTATTAAAGCTATCGAGCATTTTTTTCCCTACTTCAGGTTCAATCGAGTATACATAACTGATATGCCCGAGTAGCCATTCTTTAAACGAAGATTTGTCTTCTAACCCTAAAAATTCCAAATGATTTATGGGACCATATTTTCTTGCAAAGTAAAGGTGTTTCCATATTTCGTTTTTCTGTGTTTTCGGAACATGTACACCATTGGTTATCGTCAGCCCATTTACTAATTGCCTTTGCCCTCTTTTTCGAAGATAAGTTTTACTACTATTTATAAAAAACCCTTCTTCTCTAATAATTTTCTCTATAGTCGATATGGGAAAATTAGACTCTTCATTTCCTGAAAAAGTTAAATCGTCAGCATATCTTGAATAATTAAGATGTAATGAATGAGCTAACCCACTAAGTCTTCTGTCCAATTTATATACTACTAAATTCGAGAGAGCAGGACTTGTTGGAGCACCTTGTGGTAATATTGTTCGGTTATAGACATTGAAACCTTGAGGAGGATCTTCTTCTATTATATGTTCCCAATAGTACTTACTTGGGAAATAAGTGCATAGTTTTGCTAAATCAACTGATATATTTTTATGGTAACCGGCAACTTTATGAAAAATCCCATATACCCTTTTCTCAGTTATACTTTCAAAAAACTTGTACAGGTCCAATTTAAAGATATGATATTGATTAACATGAACTTTAGCATTTTGTTTAATTGAATGTCCTTCTTTAAAACTGAAACAATATTCACTAATAGGAAATTTTGATAAGATTGAATTATTTATACAACGGTGAATATATTTTAAAGTCGTATCCGGACTTAATATATTTCGAACACCACCTCGCTTTTTTCTAATTTTAAATTGACTATAATGAGTTTCCCTATCACGGATCAATTCAACTAATTCTTTATATGAAATTTCCAGTGCTGCTGACAAATGCTTCGTGGAAAATAATACAGGTAAGTTTTTACTTTTTAGATTGTTGGTGTATTTCTCAGTTGCTGTTATATATGAATCACTATGGTTTTCTTTTTTTGCCTTGTTTTTAAAATCTTTCCAAGGAAAGGTATTTGACATGCAGTTACTCCTATCTTGAATTGCGCGTCAGCGCAAATATCCTAACTCGCGTATTTTGCGATGTTAGGATAATTCGATGTAAAGAAACTTTAGTTCCACTAAGTCTACTCGACTTAGTTACCCATTGAGGGTTTGGCTCTAACTGCAGTTATACCTTCCCTTGGAAAATTTTTGGTACATATAATTTATTTTTTAAATTATAATGCTGTTTTAGATATGGATTAAAATCCAACCTAGTTACATATTTCTGTATTTCTTTATAAATTTCTCTTCCTTTTGAAGTTAGATCTCCATCCGAATCGATTAAATCTCTTTTTCTACCTTCGGCTATTAAATCACTGTATTCTTCTATTGATATTCCTAAGATTTGACATATAATTGGAACCGGTCTATTCCAAAGTCTTAATCTCAATATGCTAAATAATTGAAAATCTGTTTTGGTTATAAAATTAAATTCCTTCCATCCTAAATTTTTATGACCAGAAATAAAATCTTGCATAACATCATTCCCTAAAGAATTTGCCATACTCAAATAAAAAGCTGTTTCCTTACGGAATCTTTTAGATTGGGATATGATATCATCTGGAAACCTGGGATATAAAGGATACCAACCATTTAAACTAGACCAAATAATTGGGAGGGTATTATTAGGTGTTCCATAGGAAAATGTTACCAAGGCTTGCGAGTTATTATAACCAAGTGGGTTATTCTTGTTCAGCTTTTTACCATATCTGTAACTCATCTCTCTTATTGGTAACATTTTTTCTCTATAACCGAAAGGTGAAGAATTTTTTGAGAAAGCAGCATTTTGTGTTTTCCAGCAAATCAATTCAATTTCAGGATAATTATTCCCTAAATAATTCATCCCTTTTACTAGAGAAATAATAGAAATAATAAATACAGTTGGAACATATTTATTTTGCCTTATATAGTGTTTTATTTGCTGATCATAATATTTTGTAACAGTTCTTCCAGAACCGATAAAATCGTCAATTAATAATAAAACATCAGATTCTGAAAAATGATAGCGTTTAAATTGTGATGAATGTGTTATTGGTTTAAACCTATTCTCAACATTTAATGATTTGACAGATTTCCAAAAAAAGTAATACATAGCATTACCACTTTTTTGAAATCCACCCACTGGATTCACGATAATTTTTTGATTATCTATAAGTTTTGAGAGCAGTTCGTTTATACAAACCTCAAACCCAGTTAGTATATCAGTGTCATCAATATATTCAACCATACCTAAAACTTTGTATGCAATATCTCTATCGGTTGTCTCAAAGTTTTGCATCCAATTATAATAGTCTATCGCAGTGATGGAATTCTTTAACCTTTTATTTAGAAGAAGGTATTGTTCTTTGAATATTTTATCGATTCTATATGATTGCATTTGCATTTACCAAAATATCAATATTATGATATTTAAATATAGGGCTGCATATAAAAATCACAAATACAAATCCATCCTCCTGTAAACAAAGTTTTTCGCTGGTATACATTCAATAGCAAGATTAGTGATCTTCTACCTGACATTATTGAGGTTTTTTAAATTTTTGGGAGAGTTAAATCCGCATTCTACTCATGTATTAAATCCACCCACGCCGGATAAGAATTTACCACCTTGGCTTTTCTTTGCAGATTCTGACGGTGAGAGTATTTCTGGGTCACCTTCACATCAGAATGATTATACAGGGCACTTATATCCTGTATAGGAGCATCGCTGGTCGATCCTAATGTATGACGTAACCAATATGGTGTGTAGTTTGCTCCAAGGCGTTCTTCGTCGATTTTAGCACGTTTGGTGTATTGATGAAATATCGTGGATGGATGAGAGCGATCAGATAATCTGATGTGTGGATAGACTCTATCTCCATCCTCTGGTTGCATTTCTTCCTGGAGAATTTTGTAATCCTCAACCAGGTGGGAAGGTATTGGAACAGGATTTTCTTTATTGGCTTTGGTTGTGTTTGCAGGAAAAACGATATAAGGTATTTCTTCATCAAGATACACCTTGTCCCAAGTTAAGCGTGAAAGTTCACCAGGTCGGCAACCAATACAATACATGGTGTGGAAGAACGTATAGTCTCTTAACTCCTTTGGAATAGTCTTATCAAACTCTCTAAAAAATGTCTGAATATGTTCGGGCGGCATTACGTGAGGGTTTTCCTTCTCTTCAGGAAGCGGTTTTATCTTCCCTCCATTTCCATTGTAATTGTTAAAGGGATTAGATTCCAAGGCCTTCAAAGTATAGACTGCTTCATTTAATACAGCCTTTAGGAGCTTCATATGTTTGTTTACCGTAGGGGCTTTAAAACCCTTTTGGACTAAATAATTTCGATATTCTAATATATGAGCACGATCAAATTCATCGGTTCTGAGATCAGGAAGACACTTCCGCAGGTGTTTAAACATATTCTCATATAGCTTGATGGTGGTATGTTTTACCTGGTGTTTTTTAATATCAATAAATTTCACCTTGAGAGCAGCTATAGTGAGAGGAGTTATCTCTGGATCATCATCACCAAAGAGCAGGGCAAATTTTTCTTCAGCTAGCTTAGATTCTTTTGCAGATTTTATCTGTTTTGCCCGTGTTTTACTTATAGAACCTAAGTGCTTATATCGTTTTTTTGTTGTCCCATTCGGTTGTTTTACATACCATTGTAATACCCACGTCCAATTCCCATTTTTCAAGTCCCGTTTGTACAGAGAAGCCATACACGCCTCCAAAATTAGCGTTCATCACTACCATCAGTGTGGTTCTCCTTGGACTTGACCAAGTGATTTAAAGAAAAATAAATTGAGATACTTCAGTGAGGAATTGCTGGTACTTTTCCAGTGAACCCTCTTTGTATCAATATTGTATTAAATATATTCAAATCTGCTACTGCCAACAACCAATTCCCGCTTGATATGTCACGAATATTTGTAAGTTCCACCGTGGGAAACACTATCCATCTAGGTAGGGTCTGAATCAGAAACGGTTCCATAAACATTCGCATCAACCACCAATTCAGAATCTGTAAACTGCAAACAATGCAAAAAAAGTAGAGATATTCGTGCTCCGATGCGAAAATTATAACTGTCAATAAAAACAATACCTAAATTAGAAATATAATCAGAATGAGCCATCAAAACGAGGTCATTACTTGTCGATTTTTTGAACTTTTTGAGGTTCACTATATGATTTCCGATTTATCCAGTTCTGAAAAGAGAATACCCATCAGTTATATCTTTGATCTAATTTCTTCCCGGATGTTCTCTTGAACGTTTACAAGTTCATCCACAATCCGGATAACGTGTTCTTGCAATTTAGGAGTGAGCTGATTAAAAGATTTGACCAGATTGGGATCAATATCTTCTTGTTTTCTTTCTTCAATATATCCAGCGAGCTGCAGAAGGTAGTAATAATCTGTATCGTATAGTTGGGCTAGGGTTCGTAATTTTAATGGATGGGGGAAGTTGATTTTCTCACTTTCGATCTGATATAGATATCCATTACTGATTTGAGCATCCTTATTATCTGGATATAATTTTTTGGATTCTCTCTCTACCCACCGAAGAGGCCGATTTATCTCATTGCGCCTTTTCCTTAAAAACCGGCTAAGCCTTTCCATCACTTCCTCCTTAACTCACTCGTCTTTAATATTACTTGTAAGATATGACAAAATACAAAGCATTGCAATCAAAAATAAGAGTATACTTCACTAATTGCTTTGTATGTGTTAAGAATATATTTATAATCACTGATATATGGGTATTTTAAGTATGCTTTTAATGATATCTTAAATGCTTGACATTATATTCTTCTTATCGTACTGTATGTCACAAATTCTAAAAAAAGGAGATATCAAATTGAAAAATGATTCCGTAATGAATCTGCAGAGAACAGAACAAAAGATTGTGGATGTGATCAAAGCAATTCCAATGAAAGAAGTGCCAACCCAACGAGACTTAGCCAGTCAAGTTGGCGTGAGTTACCCAACGTTTAATAAGTATCTCAATCGATTAATCGACAAAGATCTTGTAATTGCAGTGAGTGTTGAATCTCGCAGAAAACAGAAATATGTGATCAATCCATTGTTTTACTTTACGATTCAAGATCCTGATTCCACTTTTCAGGGCGAAAAAAATACTCATAAAACAAGAAACAACGCAATTGCTCAGAAACCTTTATTTATAGGGCATCCAGTGGGCATTAACTTTTCAATTAAAAGTTCTATTTCTTATAAAGATATACGTGTATTAAGAATATATGATATAAATAAAACTACAGTAAGTAAGTATGTAAGTAAGAATATTAAGCTAAGCTTTAATAAGAGTTTTGAAGAAAATAAAATTAAAGAATTATTAGCTACATATATCAGTGAGAAAAATTTTGAAAAAAATGCTGTTCAAAAGTTAAAGTCGCTCCCAAAGGTTCTCAGAAATAGTCGGTTGTATTTCGTAATCGACGGAGAGGAATTAACGCCACATCAGGTTGAGATTTATTATATCCACAAAACCAGATTCAGGGATGGTCGGAAGTTTGAACCGAACCGTACACGGAAACCCGATTTTGAATGGAACCCGATTTACGAACGCAATGATTATAATATTGCGTGGAGTCGAGTAATCAGCAGTAACCACATTGACCGTGTTCGCCATTTTTTAGCACCCACACCATTGAAATTCATATCAAACAAACAAATCCTGAAACTGCTCTATGAGTTCAAGTTTGATCTGGCACGGTTCTATGCCAAGATTATGCAACTCAAAGAATACTTTGTTAGAAAAGCCCATCTTAGAAAAAAGCGGATTAAAAATGCGTTCGCTTACATTCGCAAGTCGATGTGGAATGCTTTAAACGGTGAGGAGGTGATGCTCAGGCATAAAGAGGAAAATACGCACTATGAAAAAGTGTGTATAGCGATTGAAGGTTATAGAGATGCGTGGAACGATAGAAAACTTATGAAAATTCATTTTCCCAACCTCAGACGGGCACTTAGCTGGTTTAACAACAATAATGGAATACGAAATAACACAATCAAGAGTTGGTATAAAACACTCGGTGAGCAGTTTATTAATCCATTTCAAAGCTATGAAGAAGCGGTGCGATTGTATATAGAGGGGTATGGTTCTGATCCAAAGTCAACTCAGTTTATGGAAGATTTTCGCAACTCCAAGTACGCTCACATCTTTGATGACTTTTGGAGGGTTTTTATTCCAGAGGATGAAGAAGGGGATAACTTTGGAGACGTGCAGTTCTTTAACAACTTAGTGGAAGGATATTAAAAATGAATACGATGGAAAAGATGTCATTGCAAGAGTTCCAAGAGAAGGGATACTTACAGGAAGTGCTAAACCACAGAGACAACAATTTACCTAAATCGAAAATACTCCAACAACAAACAGACAGGAGAGTGCTTGTATGAGCAAAAAAACTGAAATTCCAACCCCATTGTTGAGTCTACGGACTATTGAAAAGCGATATGACATACCACAGTCAACCATTCGAAAGTTGATTCAACGAGGCGAGATCGGATACGTAAAACGAGAACCCTGGAAAAAACAGACAATGATTCGAATCCCAGAAGGGGAAATTGCCCGTCTCTTTTCGTTTTTTCCAGCGGTCAAGGATATGATTCCAGAGTAACCGATGGAGCGAGAGTCACAAATACTTGGATTCTGCAATTTATCGATAACTGATACCTCATGTGGCTACCAAGGAACAATTTCTCGCTCCAAAATTACTCCTGAGTATGGACAAATGAGCCTCCGACAGATATTTCAAACGTTTACAATATCAGTCCCTTGAAGTCTAATTTAGTCAGTGGTTTATATCTGATTTCATGCGTTCAAATCCATGTCAATTGGCTATGGGGTAAAAAGAAATAAAGACCAATTTCACGACATAATAAATATTTATTGCTTGTTAATAATTACAATATAACGTATGTTTAAAGCAAATAAGATAAATAGAACTTACGAGAAAGCAAGGTAGATAAAATGACTCCAATAAATTCAAACAACGATACTCAAATAGGGAGAGGATAGTCTTATGCGTGTTGCTGATTTGAAGACACTCAAGGAAAACCTGTGGCGTTTATTTAAGGCGAATCTCCTCTTTGATAAATCAGAAATGAGTATCAAAGATCTCACGCAGTTTGCTAAGAGCGATGGGGTTTCTTCTGACTTTGCAAGGGTACTCACTCAATTTTCAGAGGTCGATTGCCTTATGGAAAAACAGCCGCTAAACTCTTCCTTGTACGATCTCATTGAGATGGTTGAAAACGAGATTCGATCAAGACAACGGCACATATCAGTGAGTGAGATTCAAACCCTCAAGCGATGTTCGTTGCAACACGCGCTGCGATATCATGGACGTTATTATCTGAAAAATGATGACAAATCGTATCTTCGAATTGGATCCTGGACACATCAATTGATCGAGCGATTGTATGTGGATTATGGGTATGATGGTGTTGAATTGCACGGAGATGCACAAGTATTGCAGGAGTTGAAAGAGATACTTGAAAAATGGAAAGATGCAGCGCAGGCAGGGAAGTCAAAAGAAGAGTCCGACCAGATTGAAATAGATACCGCAATTGCGTTTGGATGCTTCTATGCCTATTACGTGGAAGGGTTCAAAGTTGAGCGACTGCAGGGATATACATTGACTGAAGAGAATACAGAAAAATATTTCAAGCTACCCATCCTCTCAAAACAAGGCCGTAAGTCACCGAAGTACCGATTTAAAGGGTATATGGATCAGTTGTACCTTGGTTTGGATGAACAATACTATCTTGGTGAAATCAAAACGAAATCCAGTTGGGGGAAATCAGGTATAAAACACCTTGAATTAGATGAGCAGATTACTGGATACCTTTGGCAACTAAAACAACAGGGAATAGATGCAGCTGGCGTTGTTTACACCATACTAAAAAAACCAGGAATTCGACCAAAAAAGATCCCTGTTTATCAGGTAATCAGCAACGATGGGAGCGATTTTTTTTGTGAAGCACGCTTGCAACGTGATGCAGAACTCATTAAAAAACAGGCATATAAAGATGGATTGGATGTTGACGTAATAAAGCAAAAACGGATTGAAACAGCGGAAGAATATGCCCAGCGGGTTATTGAAGATTACAAATCTCGTCCAGAATTCTATTTCTTCCGCGAAATTGTCGAGCGAACCCCACAACAAATACAGGCTTTTGGTCGTCGTTTGCGCTTCTATGCAAAACGGGCGGCAGAGAATACTATCGAGAACGCCTTTCCCGAGCCTGCTGATCCGTTTAATAACTATTGCAATTTCTGTGATTATCGTGATGTCTGTCAACACTGGTTTGATGATGAAAAGAAAGAAAAACTGTTAGCCATAAACTTCTCAACACCCCGAGAACGCGCTTTTGAGAAAATTAAACTGACTCAAGCCAATGATGAACTGTTAGGTGACTTCTAAATAACGGAAAGAAGGGTATTGATGCCACAACAAGCAACCGCGACTCGAAACGGTCAAAAAAGAGGAAATCTCGAAAATCTGGGTTTAACTGTGAGAAACGGGAAAGATGTTCAAGGAATTATGCGAACGGGAATAACCTCAATCATTTATGGAGATACGGGTACCGGTAAAACCCACGCGGTCCGTTTTCTTCCCGATAAGACTACGTTGTATCTCGGTTTGGAAGGTGGTGATTCACCACTAGAGGGTAAGGACATTCCCATCTTTAATTTGGAATTGGAAAACGATGGTCAAGGTCTGGCAGCATTTAGTAAAATCATGCGAGCCATTAAAAATGGTGAAAAAATTGCAGGTGTTGACACTTCAGAAATACAGTTTCTCGTTATCGATCATATTTCAGAGATGGAGCGTTTTTTCCAGTTTGGATTGATGAAGACGAGGCAGAAGCGATTCCTGGAATTAAAAGAGTACGGAGACTCTAGCCAAAAAATGCGGGAATATATGAGGATGATGCGAGATCTTCGCTCCAAAGGGATAAATGTAATTTTCATTGCCCATGAATTATGGGTAGACATCAAAGAGGACGGGATACCGGTTACGAAAGTTGTGCCAAAAACAGGGAAGAGTATTATCCAGGAAATTATGGGAATGGTTGATCTGGTTGGACGGATGGAAATTGTGACCGAAAACAATGAAGAAGTGCGAAGGATTCGGATAAAAAAGTCTTCGGATGTAGCGGCAAAATGTCGTTGGACTGAGATGTATGAGACGTATGGCGATTATGTATCGCAAGACTTGGGTGAAGTGTTCAGAAACATCTATAGAATTCGAAAAAAACGTGCAAAAGAAAAATCATAAACCACTGAGGAGCATATGCAGGTACCGTTTGATTTTAGTGAAGTAGAACCGAAAACTGTACATCACTTTTTACCTCTGGGTGAATTTGAATGTCAGGTCAAGAGTGTGGAAATGGGACGAAGTAAGGAAAAGAAAACACCTTTCATTAAACTAACGTGGCGATGTATCGAACCTGGAGCCTACAAAGACAAAATTGCTGTCGAGTACAAATATATAACGTCCGGAACCGCACCGTATTTCAAAGGATGGTCAGAGGAGGTTATGAATGTATACCTCAATACGACTCTCTTGGATGAGCAGTTATTTTGTAGGCGCTATGCATTGGTTGAGATAAGTGGAAAAGAGAGCGTGAATAAGAAGAATAATACCAGAAGAAAGAAGGTGAAGTCGAAAATGTCTAAAAAACACTTGAGAAAAAATCCTAAATCTTTTTCAGGTACCAATCAGAAGAAGCATCATAATTCGTTGACTTAAAAGAAGGGGGTAAACAAATGATTAGTTCAATTATTGAAAACGTGTAAGAACAGAAAACAAATGGAACCCATTGTATCAATAACAAAAAGATCACCATAAGAGAGGTAGCAATGTCAGAAAATAATACCGTAGATGAAAATATTGAAGAATACCCAACAGCTGAGTGGGAATGTGATAAATGCGGTACAGTGAATACTGAATGGATAGAAAATCCTGCTCACGTTTTAAACAAGTCAAAACCAACGCATTTTAAGGGAAGATGTACAACCTGTGAAGAGGAAAGAAAAAGGCGCGATGAAATGAGGAAGCGAGCTCAAAAAAGGGCAGAGCAGCGACGTTATACTCAGTTCCTTAGAAAAAGCTCTGGACTTCCTCCTCGTATAAAGGATGCTTCATTCGAGATGATAAAGAAGGTTCCTGGAAATAGTAAGGCATACGAAGCATTGCGTAATATCCACACAGCTAATGAATGGCTTAATTTAGTTGGAGACAATGCAACCGGAAAGACTATTTTGATGGCTGCATCACTTAACGAAATGCTCAAAAAGTACCAGATCCCGGCTATCTATCTTCATGAGCGTAGATTTTTTAACGAGATAATTGCGAAATTTGGTACTAATGAAAATGCGAAATCAAAAATCCAAGAACGGCTCAAACGGGTTGAAATCGTGTTTTGGGATGAATTTATGATGACAAATCTGATGAAGAAGCGCAGTGATTTTTTCAGGGAATGTGTTTATGACGTCCTTGATGATTTGGATGCGTATGCAAAAATCGTCGTTTTCGCATCCAATATCGATCCACATTATAATCCAAAGACATTAATGCGTGAACCTTGGATTCATGCTAAAGAGCGATTAGGAAAAAGAATAACCTCGCGTTTGGAGCGGAATAAAACTCGCGTTATTCATTTAACAAATGATCCATTCACTAATTCGAAGGAAATAGATGAGAATGATTTTTCAGACGTCCTTCCACCATATTCTTTGAATTAGAAATTGTGAAAAGGATTTGTGATATGAATGATCGATACCAAGTAGCCAGAGAAAAATCCTCGATCCTTGAGGCATTATATGAGAGAATGCGCCGAGAACATGTTGGTGCGCGGAATGCAGTCGTGACTAAGGTGCTCGCAGATTGGTTCGATGTGCAGAATCGAGCGATCCGCATAGCTATGCACGAAATCCTTTTGCGTAAAAGATGTCCGGTTATCTCCTTTGAAGGCACAGAAACGAAGGAAGGGTATCAAGGGTGGTTTGTGGCGGCCAATGAGGAGGAAAAGGATCTGTATGTCCAAACATTAAGAAAGAAAATCAAACCACTGCAAAGAAGAATGTTAATGATCGGCATAGTATATGAACAATACTATAAAACACAAAACAACAAGGAGTAATATGATGACACAAAGAATAACCAACCTTAATTCAGTATCTGAATACGAAAACGAGCTCTCAGAGATTTATTATTCGTTGAGGAATATACAAACACATCTCATAGAGTTAAATTTGGATTTGTATAAAAGATCATATCCAAAATTCTATTGGAATTCCTTAAAAAAAATCATTCCGGAATATTTCGATGCAATACTAAGCATTGATCCTGTTTCAATAAGTATTTGGGAGTTTATGACAACTCAGCGAGGACGTGAAATGAAAGTTTCAGAACTTGAAATTTCTGACCAGCTCAACATATCTGAAGAGAAAGTAAAAAAGCATATTGGTCAGCTTATCGATTTGTATATGTACCCGATGCTCGAGGATGGGAAGAAATACTTCATTCCTGTTACATTATCGGAACTTGAAATATTCTTAAATGAATGTTGGGATTCACTTCTCCAAGAATGTTTCGAGTTGTTAGGGAGTGACCCGCTGGTAACGGAAGAAATGGTTGCACTACACGGTGTTAAAATAATGATGAATAGATTACCAGTTGAGGAAGTAAAAATCAGCGAACTCCAGATCTCAAATTAGTAAACCTTTTGTCTCGGAACATCCGAGATAAACCACTTGTGAACCGCAAGGAGAGTCCCCCTTTGGGGAGCAGAGTAATAGACCGCTTTTTCAATAATAAAATGAATTATCGGGAATGCCAATAAAATTTCATCTGCATCCAAATAACAAATTAATTAAAAGATTAAATTCATAAAAATCAGGCTATTAGTTGACAAGAAACGAATGAAACACACTTGAAATATATTATTTAATTTGACTGATCAGTCGGGAGACGGGTTTGCGTTGGCAACGTCCTTTGATGATCACTCCCAGTATAAAAAAAGACATGAAAGCGATGTTGGCGGGTGGGTAGGTGGAAAATATTTATCAGAGAGATATTCCCACGGTGGGAAATTAACTGAAGGATTTAGAAAAAGGAGATTTTGAGTGTTGGAATTATTTAAAACTAATGAAAATACTTTTACTGATAATTGGTTAGGTGATGAACCTCCTAAAGACATACCAAAGAAGTATAATTGGTATGAATTAATCTCAGCATATCATAAAGGGTTGCGATTGGGCAATGTGCACAATGTCAAGTTTTGGGCAAGATTATTAGGTCGAAAAAAGGCTGAATCCTACTTAGTAAATATTGTCCTCGAAGAAACGAGCAACTTTAAACTGCTTCGGTATATTCAAGATCCTGCCACTTCATTCACAGAAAAATTACTGACGTTTTGTGGGACGCAGAAGAAGTGGGAGCAAGAAGCAAAGATGCAATATTTCCAACGAGTAATTCAACTTCTCAATGTTCAAACAGATTCCATTTGGATTGAATCTAAACAGATTCCCAAACCATTCGTGACCGCATGGAAAAGGAAAGATTTCACGAGATTAAGTCAGCTCTTCTGGCAATATAAATATTCTCATTACACGATTAGAAACACTTTATGGAAAAGTTTGGCCAGCGAATATAATCTTCAGTTTATCAATAATTGGAAGTTCCACGAACAGGTTTCACTGCTACGCTTGCACTGCTTTTATTCTGAGGATGATCACGAGGACTTCAAATTAATCACAGTAGAAGATGAACCCATTGATTTTCATCAAGAAAAAGACATCCCTCTCTATGCGCTCGATAAACATACAAGAAAAGGGAAAAGACGTATCGCTCTACACTGGAATCATATAAAACCAAATACACCTTTACCAAATAATCTGGATCTCAGATACTCTGGAGTCACACCGTATATCTGGTGGAGATGTCTGGCTTATGCCCAATACCGAAGTATAGAAGTACCATGGGAATCGGTGTACTATCCCGAGAAAGATTTCCAAACATTAATCTCAATGATTTAACTCCGACAGAAAGGATCGAAAATGCGTCTTATCAAAATCCTCTTTTTACTAACTCTACCATTAACGGTATTTGCACAGAAAGGTTATCTCGCCAATAGTCCAGAAGATTTCAAATCAAATTATAATTTAAATGCTTCAAAGGATTCAGATATTCGATGTAACAAGGTTTTGGAAAATAAATCGGCCAATACTTTTCAAATTCCGATGGATGGTGAATTTAGTATTTTGGGTTCCTACAAACCTAATACGGGCCAGGTTACAGATATAACTTTGATCATTGTACCGAACGAATCCTCAAATGCTTACTCAATGTTGACTGAGATGATTTATGCTATCTCGAATATTCTTGATGTTACCTCCCATTTTCAGATGAGTGAAGAAACCAAAGTTGCCATTATCAATAAATTGGGAATACTCAGTCAAAGTCCTAAGGATGGACTAAATAACAAAGTACAGCTTGGCCATCGAAAATATTGGTATACAGTGAGTTATACAACCGGGATTTGGTTTGGAGTTGAAGTTACAAAACAGAATAGTTCAAGTATTGTGAACTAATATTTCACCGCCAGTTTTTCTTGCTAAACCAATTTAGGGGAGTACTTGATATAAAAATAAGTGGGTTTTTGGAAAAAAATACGGGAATCACCTTATGGTGTCAGCTTCTGAAATGCATTATTCTATAATCAGACTATTAAAGCTCGTACTATAAAGTGCGACAAAAAAGGCTAAGAACTTATTTGCTCCCAAAGAGAAACATCACAGAGAACCTCAGTTTGAAAGTTCTTAAAGTTCATTGCCTATGCTGAGATTGCCATTTCTAAAACAGAGTTGTATGGGAGTGGCGTGGCGAAGCAATACAAAAAAATAAACTGATAACTGAAATTCCCTTACTCATCTTCCCTTTTTGTATCTGAAATATTATTTCAAGTTAAGTATTCACCTCCCGGTTACCCCGCCGGGAGGTTTTTTTGATTGAAGGCAATTATTTATTGTTAACTAGCAGATATTGTTATAAAATAAATTATTGTTAGTATAGTATAAGTGACGTTGAGTAACTGAATAATTGGAGCACGGTTAACGGATTAATCGAAGAAAGGAATTTCTAATGACATTTACTGGTGATGAAGATCATTCAATTAATTTGGATGATGCCAGCAAATTAACAGCAAATTACCGAAAAAATGCAGGAAGCGGCGCCAAACTTGGTGGTTTTTTTGGCGGAACATCTATTAAGAACCTATTATCACAACCTGATGTAGTCGGTTTGAGATATTATTACGGAGAAAAAGATGATGGAACTCCCGTTTTAGTATTATGCGGTGTAAAAGCTGATGGGAACGATGTTTACAAAGGAGAGCTCATGGAGGCGGCAATTCCATGTCCTCCTGGATGTTCAACACCAAATCCATTGAATAGTTAGTTGAATTTCAATATCCCACTGCACTATTTATTATCTTCGGTCTCTATACTAGTACCATTCATTATCGGTGCGCGTAAATTCCACTACCTTAATACAGATCAGATAATTTTTTGGATTTATATCTGTATTGGGGTAGTGACCGAAGTTTTAAATTTTTATTTTGCGTACAATGCTATCAACAATCTCTGGTATCTCAATTATTTTTTCGGTATAGAATTTGGCTTTTTGATGGTCATTTTTGTTAGATGGGAAAATGGCGTGTCGAGACAAATTCTAATATATTTAACACTGGTTGGTTTTTTGGTTTTTGGGACAACACAAATCTTCCTATCAAACAACCACTCATACAATATGGTTGGAAAATATATCGAGAATTTTATAGTATTAATTGCTGCAATACATATACTATATTCATTGATTGTTCGAACAGAGTTGAACCTAAGCAAAAATTATAAATTCTGGATATCGTTAGGAATTTTTATATATTTTGGAGGAACATCGTTCATCTTTGTTATGGGGCCAATTATTTTTTCAAGAGGACTGCCTGGTGCTTGGCAAATACACTCCTTATTTAACATTAGTTCTAATATTCTCTGTGGTATAGGATTGTTTTGGGCGAGACCGAACACATACTCCGTTGGTACTTCTTACTAGGTGGAACCGGAGTAGTCTTTCTCCTATTAAGTAGTTTGTTTATAGTACTTTTAATTACCCGTAATCGTATCAAAGCAGAACAAAAATTTACCGAACAGATTATTGATTCAACTTCGGCACTCATTCTTATTTTCAAGGTTGACGGGACAATACTAGAGAAAAATCGTGCTATTTTAGATTTTATTCAAAATTCCACAGGTTCACCAAATCCTGTAAATGTCTATGATTGGCTACAAATTCCATCAGATAAAATTGAATCACTTCGAAATTTCAAAAATGTGAGATTAGAGACATCTTTGAGTATTGCACCAGACGATAGGGGAGATGAAATACGTTACATTGATTGGAAGTTTAATCCGTTTCAGGTTGATGGGAAACCCGTTCTTATTATCGGCACAGGAATTGATGTGACCCAGCGAAAACGCATCACCCGTGAGCTGGAAATCAAAGAAAAGAATCTCAGTAAATTATCGACACAACTCATTCAAGCCCAAGAAGAAGAACGGGGTAGGATTGCCAAAGAATTACACGATGAGCAAGGTCAAGCCTTGACTGCCATACAGATTAACTTGAAAGAACTCCAATATGATATCGAAGACGGAGATGCTGATCAAATTGCATATCGCTTGGAGGACTCCAAGCAGATGGTAGAAGCGAGTCTGTCCCAGATTCGTTCTCTTTCTCACGAATTAAGGCCAACCCTCTTAGATGATATAGGATTAGTAGCAGCAATTCGGTGGTTTCTAAACCAATTGTCGAGACGGATGAGTATCAAGATTGAATTTAAGGTTACCGGGGATGAAACACGATTGACTTCTGATATCGAGATTGTGATCTATCGAGTGGTACAAGAAGCATCGACGAATATTACAAAACATGCTCAAACTTCAACGGCAAGTGTAACGATTAATTTTCAAAAGCAGAAGATCACTATTGCAATCCGGGATGACGGAATGGGATTTGATTGGGATCCTTCTGATGTGGATTTGCAAAATGCCGGGATTGGATTGATCGGAATGCAAGAGCGGATCAAACTTGTCAATGGATCATTTTTCGTTGACTCAAAGAGAGGAAAGGGAACAACGATTATGTTCACTATCCCCTATGGAGGGACTAATGGATAAGATAAATGTCGTGCTTGCTGATGATCAAACGATTGTCCGCAAAGGACTGCGGGCATTGCTGGAACGCGTCAAAGATATCAATGTGCTTGGTGAAGCTATAAACGGTAATGAAGCAGTGGAATTAGCAGAAACTTTGCAACCTGATGTGATCGTGATGGATATCGGAATGCCTGAACTGAATGGCATTGAAGCAACCAAGCGTCTTGTGAAAATGAAAATCCCTGTGAAAATAATTATACTGACAGTGCATTCGAATGAGGAGTATGTATATCAGATATTCAATGCCGGAGCACAAGGTTACCTGATTAAAGATTCGGCACCAGATGAGCTGACACTAGCTATCCGGGCAGTTACGCGTGGAGAGAAATATTTAAGCCCGAAACTTTCCTCTATCATTGTAGACCAGTATGTCAACCCCTCGGTTCGGGAATACGATCCATTCCATGATCTCACGGAACGGGAGGTTGAAGTTTTGCAATTAATTGGGGAGGGACATTCCTATCAAGAGATTGCTAAGAAGTTATTCATTAGTGATCGGACTGTAGAAGTACATCGGAGGAAAATTGGCGAAAAACTCAATTTGCACTCGAAAGCGGACATTATCCATTATGCCATCAAACGTGGTATCTCCACTTTAAAGTAATTTATTGCGTTTGGTTCATCCATATTAGATTTTTATTCGTTCCGATACTTTCTTTTTAAACAATTCAAGTCTGTTTGTATCCCTTTATATAGTTGTAGCTTTAATAAACTTATCGGGAAGCATTAAATGGAACGTACCTCAATGAATAAGCAGGAAAGTAAACTATGAAATACTTTGTAAAAAACCTCAAAATTCATAAGCATCCCGTACCATCGAATTGCAAAGTCAAATACAGTGGTGAAAAATTGCACAGTTCTCCACCTTCAGGTTATGAGAAATGTGACGATTGTTTTCATTTGCCTTGTTGAAAAACTGCTAAAAAGTAGTCAAATGCGAGCACTGTTTTCCCGAGGTGCTCGCTTTGTATAGTTTTAAATTCTAAGAAATATTAAGAGCGTCTATTCATCTGGCAAGAGACAAATTTCTTCATTATAAACAATAAACATCAACACGAATACAGCGAAATACGTAGAGAATTGGAAAAAAATACGTAGAACACCGTATGGTTTAATGTGGCGGATGATCGTATGTTGTAAACAAGTCGGTCATAACAGCCGGCAAAAGTGTTACCTATTCATTCATAGTTAAGAGTTAAAAAACGATAAAGTAGAACAACCACTCACAATAGTGTTTAGCCAATATTTCGAACACAGGAGTCAAAGATGAGGCGTATAGGTTTTTGGATACTAATTAGTGGTTTCTTGGGGCTGTTAGGACAGACTGGCATGGCACAAGAGAGCCCACTAACGTTAAACGTTACCTCGGTCCCCGCTGAACCGGGGGTTGTGCAGGTCACCCTGACTAATCAATCGAATCAGCCGGTCAAGGTTGTGCAAACGACCTCCGACGGCCAATTGCAGAACCTGCAACTGCAGTTTATCACCGCCGCAACAGGAGATACGACAATTGTGACCGTAGATCCGTTCACTCCTACCCAGTTATCTGCTCCCGCCGGTCAGTTATTGACCAATCTTGCTGCAGGCGAGCAACTCTCATGCCCGCTGGCAATCAATACATTCTTGCCAGAGAATGGCACCGGAACACTGACCATCATTTATCCCAGTATCTATCAAACCCCCACGGATACCCTGAATCTCCCACCGCGGGCACAGGTGTGGCGGGAAGACGTTCAATCAAATCCTGTGGTCTATCCGTAATGGTAATCGACTATCAAACAAAGTTTTTCCAATCTACCCACCATAAAGGCTGTATATAAAGTAATAAGTTAAGCCGCTCGTGATTGGATAATACCTGTTTTTTTTACAAACCATTAATTACAGGAGCAGACACATGCGATTTACACACTGGTGTTTGATTTTACTTATGGGATTAGTTGTTGGCTGTTTAAGTAGCAATATATACGGTTCTGAGCAAACGTTAAACGACGGGAGCAATGTATTTAACGAACGCGGGTACGGCGATGGGGCACACGAGCAGTCAAACGGACAGGTCACTATCAATAATTTTGATGGGGGACTGGTATACAAGGATATCTTGTTTGACATTCCAGGAAGAAACGGCTTAGATGTGGCACTCAAATTAACATATAATCCAAATGTGCAACATATGAGCCCGAATTATTATTATCTAGACACCGGGAATAAGGGGATTAATTATCTGGTCAATGGGGAATGGATTTTAAGTGTCAATGATGTGCCGATCCAGGTGTTAAACTTTGAAACTGAAGCACGGAATGCTGATCTTAACGGAGATGGGGTTGCAAATACCGTGGAGGAGCTGTCACTGCTCGTGAACGGTTATCACGCCAGCGAAGGGGTTTCCCGAAGCACACCGCGTCAAGTGCGCCTGTTTACCAGTGACGGAGGATATCGGACATTTGTAGAACAAGAGTGGTATATGGGAGGACAACAGGTTTTTCATGATAATCCTGCGATTTTGTATGCCACGGATAAGAGTAAGACTGTAAAAGCCCTGCGGTATCGGAATACCAATTCCACACCTACCAGCTATTACTTATGGGTCTATCCAGGCAATGGGGTGGAAATTGAGTACCAACGGTTTGAGATGACATTTACGGATGAGAATACGATTCCTCAAAGCGATCCGAATGATGGAAATTTTGAGGCTTTGCGCCCTCAATATTATCTGCCCATCGCCATTCGAAATCAAGTGGGAGATTGTATTACCTTTAGTTATACTAATCAGGAAACAAATGGAGTTGGCCGAAAACTGATTAGCGCAATCTCAGCCAGTTGGAACCCCGATAATCCGCTGATTACATTTAATTTTCATACCCCAGCTCCCGAGGGAAATGTTACCATCGATGGTCCTGAATTACAGGTAGAGCTGATTCCGTTTCTGTCGAGTGAGAATCCATATGACGAATCAATTATGCAAGTTCAACAACTGAAAAAAACATGGTCAAATGGACAAGTGGACCGCACTACCTTTGAGTATGAAGATTTAAGCAGTTTTGCTTCAGAAAAACGAACTTTGAGTGGTATTAATACCAACTATGACAATGATATTGATCCTCCTATTCCAGGGACGCTTGGAATTTATCCTATGCGGCTGCAGGCGATCCATTATCCGGCCGGACTGCAAGAGCAATTCACGTACGTGGAGTGTAATAATGCAACCATTGATTTCAGTTATGATCCAACCAATGGAAATGCCTACTATATCCCGGCATTCCGATCGTCGCTTTACAATACATATGGCCGGGATCCATTTTTTACGAATATGGTGTTCACTCACACTACAGTGGATGATCGAGACGGACAGAGTATAGAACCCATCCAGTTTCAGCAATTCGATTACGAGTTTATTAAAAATGGTGATCACGGCTATTATCAGGGAGAACCGTATACACACTACAGTAATAGCTATACGACCACCGTCACAACAAAACAGGAAGATACCTCTTCAGAAGGCCGGCAAGACAAATATACGTATAAAACCTTAATTGTTGATCTCGCCATTGCACTCCCGATGCCAGAAGGAGTAACGAGATTAATAACCTATGAAAGCGCTCCTTATAACGGCAGTGGAATCACCAATTATCCTTACATTGAATCCTACACGTATTATTGGCCCAACTCAACCACGTATATTTTTACTTCTCCCCCTGATTTTTATCTTGACCAGGCTGATATTGCTAATTCATTATTGCCGAAATCAAAAACGGTAACAGAAAATGGTCACTCGGTGGTAACCACCTATGATTACCAGTATTCCGCTGATGGGTATATGGTCAAAACAAAAAACGTCGTAAATGCTTTGGGATTTGAAACGGAGATCAAGCTTTTAGAAACTTTTTTGCAAGATCCCTTTTTAACCGATGTAACTTCCGTAAATCCGTCTTCTCCCTACCTGGATGGTTATTATTATGTTGGGACTGCCTTGACGAGCAAAACACAATTCCCGGCTACAGCTCCAACCCAACTCATTACCAAAACTGAGCGAAGTTATTATGGCGCATCTGATTCGGATGGCCTGCTCGGGCAACTGAAAGAGGAAAAAGTGTATCCGTCGGTCACCGGAACACCGGATGTGACCACCTATCGGTATTATCCGGACGGAAGTGCGCAAGGTGCCGGGAATCTGTACCAGGTTGAAACCCCCACCGGCAAGCTGACGACCTATTCCTATGACGTAAATCCATTCTCAATGACTGAAGCATACACCGACGAGACGGAGATCACCGCTGCTTATGATCCGGAGGAAGGCCAGGACCGGAAACGTTTCCCGGTCAAAACGGTCATAAGCGGTCCGAAACTCGCCACCCCCCTGACCCGATATGCCGAGTATAACCTGTTCGGCAACACCACCCTCCAGGTGAACTGGAACGGCTACGGCACGCGACTGGCGTATGGTCCAAAGGGGCGGGTGCAATGGGTTATTCAACCCTACGATTATGATCCCACCAAGACCTTTGTCGAGAACCTCAACGAGACTCCAACGCTTCCCACCGAGCGCTATAGTTATCAGGATACCTGGGACAACGGGATTCCGCCGTCCGTCCAGCATTTCCAGAAACAGAGTGGTACCGCTGCCGAGGCCCAACAGACCGACTATTGGTTTCGGGGTGATTGGAGACTGCAGTCAATCTTAAAATACAATACGGCCACGACCTACGATCAGTCCACCCGGTCCTATGATGCATTTGGCAATGTGGTGGAACAGACGGATTTTGATGGACACACCACCACATTTGCCTACGATTACCGCCAGCGGCAGACCCAGGAAAATCCTCCGGGTGCCGGACAGATCAACTATACCTATACGCCCACCCAAGTACAAAATGTTGCACTCTTTCAGGACTATCCCTGGACAAGCTTGGCCAATACTGACTGGCTTTTGCAGCGCACCCGGACCGACGAAAACGGTCATATCGTGCACCAGTATACGGATGCCGAACAACAGCTGCGAGCCCGGGCCGCTCTGAATGAGGCAGGGAATCCCCTAACGACCTTTTTAAATTATGACGGTGCGGGAAATACCATCGCTACCCAGAACCCGGAAGGACAGGAACAAACATTCACCTACGACGATCTGGGCCGCCTCACTCAGAGCACTTCCGTCGACGGTGGGACTAAAAAGTATCGTTATGACGGCGCTGGGAATGTCATTTTTTCTCAGGACGCCAATCGGGCCATCGGCAACCGCTATGGCTGGGTGTATCACACCTATGACGCCATGAACCGGAGAATAGAAGAGGGCTTGAATGCCTCGTATCCGACGTTGTCTCCTTCAGAGGAGGCCGGGAATTTGGCGCAGCAAAGGTACCTTTACGATGAGAATAATTCTTCCAATAGTGCTGGCCAATTATCCTTGTCATATAATACGGGCGATCATACCGGCCGTCGGTATCAATACGACGCCCGGGGACGGCTTGCAGAGATCACCGCTTATGATCAGGCTACCGGCACCTATGAGCAGTATGGGAACGTCCTCACGGCCAACATGAACGGGGAAGGCAGTGTGTCGAAAAATTTAATGATTGACCATCCCCAGACAATACAGATTGAAGTATCTGAATTTGGCACGGGCAATGCTGGCGTTGAAATATATGACTATGACGGACAATCATACTATTTAGTAACTAGTTTTTCGAGTCCGGGAACATATACTTGTGCCGTCACTCAAGGGCAAAAAATTCATTTAATCGCAGCGATTCCATATGATATGGGCAATGCATCAGCACGAGTCCGATACGACCAACTGACGGATATTACTGGAGACGAGTTCGCATTGTCCCAGACCTACAATGCGGCCGATGCCCCCCCAACGCTCCACTATCCGAACGCCGCGACCGTGAATTACAGCTACACCAAACGGGGCCAGGTCCGGGCGATCCCGGGATACCTGGACGATGGAACCAGTGGCCGGGGTTTTGCCTATACCCCAAACGGGCAGGTGACGGATCTGTATTATCACTCCGGCGTGACCCAACAGTTTGAGTATAACGCCCGGGGCTGGATGACCCGCGACCATATCGAGCCGTGGGATGTCTATGATGAGTTTGATCTCAATTACGAGTATGATACCACGGGAAACGTGACGCGCGAAGGCCGCCATATCGGATTATACGAGGAAGCGACCTACCAATATGACGCCTTGAACCGCTTGGACAGCGTGCATTATGCCAGTGCGTTTTCCCCTCTGCAAAATGTAAGTTATACATATGACACCAATGGTAATCGAACAGCGAAAACGATCGATGGCCAGACGGCGACCTATCACTACCCGACAGGGATGTCGTCCAACCGACTCCAGGGTGTGAATAACAGCACTGACTATGATTACGATCCGGCAGGCAACCTCACGATTGACCGGCGGAAGCATCTGATCTACCGCTATGACTGGGCCAACCGGCTGAATGACGTCTGGGCGTTATCCTGGGATCACTCCCATCCCGCGGCTCAACCGGGTTGGGCAGATCTGGACAATGCCACCTTGCATTTTCAGGGGGACAACAATACCGGCGGCAAGTACGCTATGAAAACGTTGCCGTCGGTGTCTGTCCCGACCAAAGACGGTGCCGAACTGAACTGGTCCTTTGACTTCCGGCGGGTGAGCCATATCGATATGGACCGGTTTTACATGTTTCTGGAAGACTCGGTCTCCGGGAATTTTCTTCGGTTTGAATACTATGATCGCTCAAGTGATCTGCGGTTTACCCAACGCGGCAAAGGGGTGACGGAGCAGATTTATGAAGACCTGAATGCCAATATTGCAATAGGTACCTGGACCCAGGCCCGATTCCGGGTCTTCGTCGACGGGGGCAAACCAGCGGTGTGGGCCTACCTGGATGATAAGCTGGTGGGGAAAGCAGCGCTGAATTCCGACATTACGACGTTCAACCGGGTGCGGATGATTTGTACCGAAGCGGATTACCAGATCGACAACCTGAGTCTACGGCCGGCGTCGCCCGACATGGGCTACTATGCCGAAACCTTCGCCCCCCAGCCGACCACCGGGGCGTTCGGCAGTTACGGATATAACACCGACGGCCAGCGGGTGCGGCAGTCTACCAGCGGTGGCGGATTCTGGTCGGTGTACTGGGGCGCCGAACGCCGGGCCCAGTATCATGGCGGGCAATTGCAATATAATTATGTGTATGCCAACGGGCAGCGACTGGTGCGGATTGATAAGACCGGGACGCCGTCGTATTTCCATAATGATTATCTGGGCAGCGCGCGCCGGTTGACGGATGCGAATGGCTCCCTAATCTGGTCCCGGGATTACTACCCGTTTGGCGGGATCCGCTCAGCGACGGCCACCGGGAATGCCTACCAGTTTACCGGCAAGGAGCGGGATACCCAGGCGCAACTGGACTACTCCTGGCACCGCTATTACGACTGGGAGACCGGGCGGTTTACTCAGGTGGATCCCAAGTGGGCGAAGTATCCCGGACTGACGCCCTATCAATATGCTGCGAATTGTCCATTAGTTACAATTGATCCAACCGGTAACGATGGTTTTAGATTGAGTGCAGGCCTTTTTGGAGTTGCAGGAATATTTAGCATGAGATTCACAGGTTCGGTTGGTATAGATTTTCAAAAAGGCATATATTTGGCAGGAAGTTATGGATTAGGTGGGAATAATTATATTCAAGGTGCTCCTGATGGAGGAGGTACACTCTCATTAGGATATGTTAGAGGTACAACAACAGCAGGCTCACAAAATAGTTTTTACCTTTTTGGAGCAAATTCTATTTATCAAGGATCGTTTTCAGTGCCATTAGAATCAATAAATAAGATTAATGGACTTCTTGATTCAAAGCATATAATAGGTGCTTTGGATCAATCAACTGTTGAATTGGGAGTTAGTACGCCAACAATAACTCCAGTTATTATGGGGGGAGGGCAACGGGAATCGGTGATATATATAATTCCTTTTTTGCAAAAACCGAAAAGTCAATTCAAAAAACCGAATATAAACGATGGAGTTGCAGCCCCCGATAATACTGGAGTAAATTCTCTAACTCAGAATAATAATTGTGAAATTTCTCTACCACCAATTCTTGATGGTCAAGGTGATATAATGAACTACTATATAAATGAAACTCAATCTTATTAATTAGGTTAAAATATATTATGTTATTAAATAATCTGAATTATCTGGAATAATAATGAATTAATTTTAATTGCATCTTACGTTAACGCACATTAGATAATTAGTATGAGAATAAGTTAAAGAATAAAATAATATAGAGGGGAAAAGAAGCAGGATAAAATTATGCATTTAGAATTCTTATCACACATCATTTGGGCGGGAATTCTTTGTATCCCGTTATATTTCTGTTACTGGCCACCAGATTATTTTGTAAAATTTAGCCAGAAAGGAGCAGTGAAGAATGAATTTGATAAAATTAAAACTAAAGTTTCCAACCTCGCCGATGAGGGAGGATTCGTATTAACTTCATATGAAAGCAGAAAAGTCTTCGAGGACTACGTAAATGAAAATATGGATGAAATCGCCCAATGATTTATTATATATATGGTTCAACCTAGGAATAAATACATACTAATTATTACCGCTAATTATTTTAAATTGTTCGTAAAGAAACACGAATCTTGATAAAACCTCACCGCTCAATAAAATGTTATATATCAGGCTATCTTGGCGAGGAGATTTACAAGTTTGATATCCAAACCAAACAGGAAACACGGATCACAAATGATAGTCATAAAAAACAACAGTTAAGTTATATCTGGCTATAATAAATAATGACACTTGAGAATATATTACATATTATTTGGGTAACTGTATGTATAATTCCAATTTACTTTTACTACAAACCGCCAACGTTTTTGTTAAAAAATAAAAAATTGAGAATTCCTAGTAAAGGCGAAATTAAACATAATAAAGGTTATATTATATTTGGTTTGTTTTTAATATTTTTGGAGGTTATTAATATTATCAATCTCATATTATCGCTTAGTAAAGGTAACTAATGGATATAATCTTTATAGGTGTATTGTTTGGTTTACTCTATTTTATTTGGTGGGCATATCGGGCATATCAGATAAAATCAATCACTTTTATGGGCAAGAAGTATGTTGGGGAAAAAGCAGAAAGAATAAGTAAAAGAATAATTGCTATAAGTATTTTTTGTGTTTTATATACCATCCTTTTAAGATTGCTATAAATGTTGTTGATTTAGTTATAGTTTAATGTAAATATCTTGCAAATAAGTATTTAATTAGTTTTTGTCTCTAACTCTTTTTATCTCTGAAAATTCCGAAGGATAAGATTACATGTTTTAGAAGAACTGTTAATTATACAGATTATCTAATAAAGATTGTTGGTACAACTCAAAGTATTAACAAAACTTTAAATGAAGTTGGGTTACAATTATATAAAAATCAAGAAGATAGGTTTGAAATACGAAAGGTTGAAAATAAGAATTAAAATGTTAGAAGTGGACCCCAAAAACTGGACAGTGGCTTAGGTGTTAAATCTGGCTTAAATTCATAACCAGGAGGAACACCAATGACACGCAGAAAACGACGTAACCACACCGCAACATTCAAGGCGAAAGTGGCCTTGGAAGCGATGAAAGGGGAATCCACCCTGGCCGAACTGGCCGAACGCTTTGACCTGCATCCCAATCAGATACAACGCTGGAAGAATGCCCTTATCGCTGGAGCTGAAGATGTGTTTGGCTCTGTTGAAAAGGAGCGCCAGGATACTGACGCTGAAATAGAAAAGCTGCACGCCAAGATTGGCCAGCTTACTATGGAACGGGATTTTTTATCCAAGGCGCTCGGTCGTTCAGGCGGGATGAGCGCAAAACCATGATTCAAGAGGATACATCTCTGCCCGTGAATAATAAATGCAACTTGTTAGACATCAGTCGATCATCACTCTACTATAAGCCTGTGCAAGATGAACCAGATCAAGCCGAGTTGGAGCTATGCCGCCTGATTGATGCGATCCACCTGACATACCCCTGGATGGGTAGCCGCAGTATCCGTGACCAGCTTCATCGATTGCATGCTCTGACCGTGAACCGCAAGCGTGTTCAGCGGTTGATGCGCAAGATGGGTATTCATGCGATTGCTCCTGGTCCCAAGACCAGCCAACCGGGTAAAGGACACAAAATCTATCCCTATCTGTTACGCAAATTGACCATCAATCGACCCAATCAGGTATGGGCAACGGAGATTACCTATATCCCCATGCGGAAAGGATTTGTGTATTTGGTCGCTATCATGGATTGGTACAGCCGGAGGGTTTTAAGCTGGCGACTGTCGAACAGTATGGATTCGGTCTTTTGCGTTGAAGCCTTACAGGAAGCGCTGGATCGCTACGGAAACCCGGAGATATTCCATACCGATCAGGGGGCTCAGTTTACCAGTGAGGCATTTACTGACTGTTTTAAGGATACCGACATTAAGATGAGTATGGATGGTAAAGGCCGCTGGATGGACAATGTTTTCGTGGAAAGATTATGGCGAAGCTTGAAATATGAGGAAGTGTACCTGAAGGCTTATGATTCTGTGAAGGAGGCCAGGGTCTCCATCAAAACTTATCTGGATTTCTATAACACTGAAAGAACGCATCAATCACTTGATAAACAAACCCCAGATGAAGTATACTTTCAGCAGGCAACGCCGAAAGTTGCCGCATGATCAACACAGGAACTTTGACACCTAAGAATTACCAAATTCTGTCCTAAGCACGGGGTCCACCTCAAAGTTCCAAGTAACTGAACAACTATCTGTATGGGAACACGAAGATCCGCCTTTCTAATGAACATAACGCAAATTTGTCTAATTAACTAAAAGAGTTCTCTGATTATTTCCTGATTTCCGTCCTAGAGCCTTCGGGAGTTAAGGGTACAACACCGACGGCCACCGGGAATGCCTTCCAGTTTACTGGGAAGGAGCGGGATACCCAGGCGCAACTGGACTACTCCTGGCACCGCTATTACGACTGGGAGACCGGGCGGTTTACTCAGGTGGATCCCAAGTGGGCGAAGTATCCGGGTTTAACACCCTATCATTATACGCGTAATAATCCGTTAAACCGAATAGATCCCTTTGGTTTGGACGATGGAGAATCGGGAGGAAATTGGTCGCTCAGCATTCTCTGGGATAAAATCGTGAATGCTTTTGATAATTTTCAATTTTCTACTGATTGGGATGCCCAAAAACATTTAAATGCGGAACAAGAAAACAGAAAATCCACAAATGGATCCGAACGGGCAAACTTAGGAAATAATCAAATAGAGTTCTCTGATTTATTCCTTCTAGACAGGTCATAATTTAGCTATCTTTTTCCATCATGGCACTCATCGGCAATTCCAACCCACAGAGGCATCTTATGGATCAGATTTTTACGGCTCGGACTCCCATCAACACCTATTTAGATGACATCAACACCCTGATCGACTGGAGCCCCATTCGGGCGCATTTGCAGACCGCGTATGGGGACACCAAGCGGGGGCGTCCCACCCGGGACCTCATCCAGCTCTTCAAAGGCTTGCTGCTCCAGGCCTGGTATAATTTGAGTGATCCGGGGCTGGAGCGTGCGCTAAATGATCGCCTCTCCTTTCAGCGCTTTTTGGGACTGTCCCTGGACGAACCCGTGCCGGATGAGACGACCTTTTGGCGGTTCCGCAACCGGCTGGAGGAGACCGGCGTGCTGACCACGGTCTTTGCCGCGGTACTGGACCAGTTGGCTGTCCACGAGTTGATCATCGAACAAGGGACGCTCATTGATGCCACCATCAAACCCGCGGCGTCCCGGCCCCCGCGCACCGACCGCCAGACCGGCGAAACACGCCCCAGTCAGGATCCGGATGCCACCTTTGTGACCAAACGGGGAAAAACCACGTTTGGCTATAAAGCCCATATCGGCGTGGATCTGGGCTCCGATCTGATCAAAACCGTGACGGTGACGCCCGCCAATGTCCATGATTCTATGGAATTTGACCGGTTACTCACCGGCCACGAACAGAGCGTGTTTGCGGACAAGGCCTATGCGAAAGCGGACCGCAAACGACAGTTGCGAGCCACGGGCGTGTATTGTGGGATCTTGGATAAGGCGTACCGGAATCGCCCCTTGAGTGCGACCCAACAACAATTAAACAAGAAAAAAACGACGATTCGGAACCGCGTCGAGCGGATCTTTGCCACGTGGGTAAAAGATTATGGGTATCTGAAGACCCGGTATACCACCCTGGCGCGGAACACTGCACAGGTGGTGGTCATGAGTCTCGCCTTCAATCTCAAGCGGGCGCAGACGCTGCTGGCACCGAACTCGGCCTAAGCCGGGGGTGAGGTGCGCCTCATTGGGCTGAAAATCGCCTGATGGGGCGGAAAAAGTCACGTCACCTAGGCGTTTTTTGACTATGAGACCGCAAAATCGAGCCGCAGGAAGGCGGCAAGACGAAAATCAGGAATTAATCAGAGAACTCTGGTATTAAACCTAAACGGTAATGGCATTTGATTGGACATCCTCCGACCACACCTGCGCCCGGGGCGGTAAATTCAAGGTATCCACCGGAGTTTGATAAATGCTGGAGTAAATCAGTCTCAGGGTGCCGTGTCCCCCAGATGGTAGGAGGGATTCAATCGCCAGTGGAAACGTGATCTGCGCACCTGCGGCAAGATTGGTCAACATCTGCCCCGCAGAGGCGGCGATCTGCTCCGGTGTCAACGGATGCACGGCCGTCACGGTGGTATCGCCCGTCCCGGCAGCTACGAACACCAGTTGCAGGTTTTGCAGTTGTCCGGTGGGACTAGGTCGCACAATCTTCACTGGGTGATTGGACTGATTGGTGAGGGTCACCTGCACCACGTCAGGCTCGGCTGGTATAGAGGTCACATTCAACGTTAGTGGGGTCTCCTGCGCGAGTCCTTGTTGTCCTAATATTGCCAGGAGACTTCCCACTAGTATCCAAATCCATACGTGTCTCATATTCTACCCCTGTAGTAAATATTTTGGGATGTACATTTTGGGTACCTGATGCATTCTTTATGTGTTACAAAACTTTTTTACCTACACGGCTCGGTAAGACTGTTGGCAGCTATTACAGCCAACTTGTGTTTAGTATACATACGCTCACCCCAGATAACCATACGGGGTTCCACGTATATTTTCCCAGATTTCTACGTATTTTTTTCTATAATATCATGAAATTATAACCGTTTTAATTTTTAAATATATTTCAGGAATAATATACAAAAGGTATGAATAGTGAGAAAAACTAAGATTTATTTATAGATAATACTGTATTAATCTAAATACCTGATGAGATATGAGGAAACTAACGTACCATTACAAATTCCAGCGTAGCGATCCTTTTTGACCACCTGAATTGTGAAATACGACAGAATCACCCACGATTTCCTGGACTACCAATGTCTTAACTGTGTCCCCGGGAGATACAAAGTAAATATTGCCATAGGCATCTCGAACCAGTGCAATTGCCCGATCTGCATTGAGAGTCAAACCAACGAGGGTAAAGGGGATAAGTAATTTCTTGTGAGTATTGCTTTCAGAGGTGTGAGTAGGTTTGTTTTTTTGTTGTAATTGGTCCTCTTCATATACGAATGGATTTCTGAATGTGTGTGTATACCGAAATTTTTCCCAGTTCTGTTTTGTACTCTCTGGCGGAATATCATATAAGAATTCATCTTTCCGGGCTTGCTGGCTCTCATTAAGATGAGAGGAATAGGTAATAACCCGTTTCCCAGCAAAATACCACACCAGGATCACCACGACTACTAAAAATATTTGAAGCCCTCTTTGACGGTTCATTTATTATTCCTGAAAAAACTGTTGGAGCACTAATTGGGATTGAATTATCATTTTATTTTTAGCATTGGATTTTAGGGTCACCGATTTTATAAAGAATGCATGAGGAGCCTTTTCAAGAACATCAATGAATCTTGCCAACTCTTCATAGGATCCCCGGCATTTTATGTTAAGTGTAAATAATTCAGCATTATTGATCGTTTCCGGTTCTTGAGGAACAACCTCTTGTGTAATAATCCCTGGAAATGACGATAGTTTTTCATTAAAGTTACTTAAAATGATGGTATTCCTTTGCTCATCATTATCAGAATGTTCTAACACACTTAATTTGCTATTTATCGAATCCAGATAACTTTCCATATTTTTTGAAGTCAGTGAATCGGATGCAGTGGCAGCCAATAGATCACGGTGCCTGATCATCATACGATAGAGGTGCATATCTATTTTGACAAAGTGAGTACCCCCCCAACCAAGAGCCACGCTCAACAATATTAATCCCATCCATTGGTGCCTTCGAAAGCGTGGTTTCATTATTTCGGAGCAAAAGTAAGCGTAAAAAGTGAAGTTGTATTATCTCTTCTGTTTATCGATTGTAATGATACTCTATCAATAAATGATGACGTATCTAAAGCTTGTAAAAAGTCATATAATTCGACATCCTTCTTTACTTTTCCTCTGATAGTACCTTTTACACCTCTTCGAGAGATATACAGTAAGGACAATTCATCAAAGGCAACTGTTGGTGGTAATTGATGTTCCAGTTGAGACAATATCCAGGAATTTTTACTGGCAAATTGGGCTTTCCAAAGTTCAGAATCCAACGCGGTTTTCTTCTCTGAAATGAGTGTTTTTAGAGAATCCAATCGATGAATAGAATCATTTGTTTTACTTTGCAATTGGTCGTAATGTGTATTGGTTGAACGAAGCATTAATGCTACCACTCCCCCTGTCAAACAAACTACCAGAGCCACAGCGAGACCAGAAATGAGTAATTTTCGGAATAGATTAGTTCCCACAGAAAATTCATATTCGTGTAATTTGCCCGGGGGGAGATGGTTTAATTCATTTCCAAGATCCATCAGGTTGAGGACAGGTTCTCTCCAAAATTTAGACTTCGCACTTTTTGGATTCTGTTCATCCCGGTCTTCTTGCCATATTTCAAATTGTTGCCTCACTTGGGTTGAGCACGGGAAAACCCCTGCCAGTTGATAGTCAGATTTTTCAAACTTGGTTACAATCTGCTCGATATTTTTTTGACTCATCATCGAAACTAAAAAACTATCCTGCTCGTGTTTGTTATCTAGTGTTTTTTTATACCGGAAACTAAAATCAACTGAGGACAATTTTGGGAAGAAGGTTATTTTCGCTTTGTGGTAGAGACGATTTCTTATCTCCTCTTTATCCAAAACCTCATTTAATGTTAGTTTATCAGTAATCAGGTTTGGAGCACCAAGAAAAAGATAAGTAAAAACAGGAGATGTTTTTTTTATTTCTAATTCGGATAGTAGTTTAGTTATACGTTCAGGTAATTTCATAATTATATTTTCATATTCAGGAGCGGGTTTATCTTGTATTCCTTTGAAAACCAGTCTATTCCACCGCTTTTCAAGCACCATAATACTCGTGAGATCTTTTTGTACCATTACCAAGACAAAATTTTGTGATACCCACTTTTGCAACATATGAGTGACTGAAGTTTTCATAATGGGTTATGTTGAGCCTGAATTAAGAGCGAATCCATTCGATTCTCAGCCATCTTTTACTCCCCTGATGGTTTCAATAAATGTTTATCTTCCATGTTCACCGGAGGCATATTTAAATGTGGCGTTATATATATGACTAATTCGGAAGTTTCATTTTGAATGGAATGGCTTCTGAAAAACCACCCAATCAAGGGGATATCTCCGAGAATTGGAAACTTTTGGTAATTTTTTGAATCATCATTACGAATTAAGCCACCAAGAACAATTGTTTCGCCATCCTGAAGTCGAACTGTTGAATCGAATATCCTGGAATTAATCGTCGGCGGGACATCGGGATTAAACGAACCGACCGGCGTACTGAACTCGGGATGTATTTCGGTGGTAATCTCTCCTCCAGCACTGACCCATGGAGTGATTTCTAGTTTAATCTCAGCAGAAATTTTTTCAAACCTTTGAGTAGTTTGGGTAGTTGGTTGGCTGGATGTAGGTACAACAACTTCCGACTTAAATATATAATACTGTGTTGTGGAGATTACCAGACTCGCTTTGTTGCCATTGAGGGTTGCAATGTGAGGTTTGGATTGGATTTTCGCGTAACCCTCCTGCTCCATCGCACTCAACTGTGCATAAAAATTATCGGGTAAAAATCCAATATTCTTAGCCAAAACATCTGAGCCATTGGTGTTAGCATATGACTGCATTGCATCTTTGGTGGTGGTTCCCTCTATGAATGGATAGAGTTGAATAGCAGAAGCTTCCCGTTGTTTGTCTATGCCAAATTTAAGTTGAAACTCTTTCATATCGTTAATACGATAATCAACAACCAGTGCCTCAATTAATATTTGCGGAACAATATGGTCGATATCCTGAATGAATGCTCTGGCTTCATCAACAATTTTACGACTGCCAATAACCACAATACTGTTCAGCTCTTTCACTTCAATGATCTCGGCCTGACTTTTAATAGATACTGGCAACAGATCTTTAATTCCAGAAGATTTCAAATGTTTTAGCCTGATCAATTCCCGGGTTGCCATGCCTTCCATTTTAGTCTCACCGATTAGATAGATACCATTTTCAATCCGATAGGTATAATTTGTATTTTTCAACAAGAGGTCGAGCGTTTGATTCAGACTCAATTTTTGTGTCTTTGCAGTTAGCGCACCGGGAATTTGATTGTAATTAATAATCGATATATTACTATTCTCCGAAATTTGTTGAATAACATGTTCCACCGGGGCATTCACTAAATCCAGTGATATTGTGCTATCATCAAACACAGTCACCCATTGATTCATGCCAGGGGAACGTGCTCCTCCTGAACCGGTTTCTCCTTGTCCAACAAACAAAACATTTCCCCATTTGCGTACCCGTAAATGGTTGTACTTAAAAAACATTTGTAAGCCGTCTACAATGGGAACAGACTCCAGGTATCCTGAGACTTGGGAATTGAGATCCTGATCGACTAATACATTAATGGACGTTAACTCGGTAAGTTTTTGAGCGGCTTGTTTGAGGGAATAATCTTGGGCTTTTATGGTTATCAGAGAATCAGTCAATTCCACATGGAATTCTCCTGGCACTGATTTGGTTTCTTCTTCCTTATCCGGTTTAGTTACCTTGAGTATGTTACCCTGCCACTGTAACGACAATTTATAGGTATCCGCCAAATATTGAATCAAATCCCAAATCGCTATTTTTTTAAAATAAAATGTAACTTTTGTATCAACGTTATCTGTAACCACCAGATTTAAATCATTCTGCATTGCAATAGCCTGGAGTACATCACGAATTGGTGTGTCATTAAATTTTATAGATTCAACTTCTGCCTTCCATTTCTGGTCAATTGATTGAGGCGGCACAACTTTTTGATGCTTAACAGCGGCAATACTATCCCGTTTTGTGGATATAACTTGCGTAGAATCTTGTGCTACTGTCATTGATGTCTGTAGTATTCCCAGCATCAGTATCAGAATAAATAAGTATATTTTATGAGAGTACACGATATAACTCCTGGTCAGTAGTCACTTGATTTTCTACTAATCGAGATCCTGCTTCTGATAAAGTCAAAATTTCCTCTTTGCCGGCAATCTGTTTTAATTTCGAATTATTCACTTGTTGATGGATAGCACTCTTTACATTCTCCGTAATTGGAAGGAGTTCAAAAACTCCAATTCTCCCGACAAAGCCTGTTCCAAAACAATTCTGACATAGTTTCTGTTTTAAAGGTTCACCATTACATTCCTGACAGATTTTTCGCACCAATCGTTGGGCAATGACCATTTTAAGCGATGACGCCAGAAGATACGGTTCAATGCTCATATCGAGTAAACGGGTGATTGTATCCAGTGCATTATTTGTATGGAGAGTACTAAACACAAGATGCCCTGTTAAACTGGCGCGAATGGCAATTCTTGCTGTCTCAGTATCCCGAATTTCACCAACGAAAATTACATCAGGATCTTGACGAAGAAAGGCACGTAGTGCTTGGGCAAAGGTATATCCAATGGAGGGGTGTACCTGAGTCTGATTCAAACCTTCCAATTCATACTCAATCGGATCCTCAACCGTCAGAATATTAATCTGTGGACTATTGATATAATTCAATGCCGAATACAAGGTTGTTGTTTTTCCGGAACCGGTCGGTCCGGTGACGACAATAATTCCCTGATGTGCGTGTAATACTTCTTCAAACTGTGTTTGCTGCTCTGGAGTCATTCCCAGTTCGTTCAATTGGAGCTTAATATCCTGCCGGTTCAATAAACGGAGGACCATCTTCTCACCGTACACAGTCGGTATGGTTGATACTCGTATATCAATCATATTTTGCTGCTGGGTCTGGAACCGAATTTTACCGTCCTGTGGTCGTCTCTTTTCTGCAACATCAAGATTTGCCAAAACTTTCAGGTGGCTTAAAAACGCGGATTGTTTATCCTTATGAATCGTAGGACCACGCTCAAGTATACCGTCTATCCGTAATCTGATTTCCAGGCCGTCTTCCCGTGATTCGAGGTGGATATCGCTGGCACGGTATTCCAGCGCCCCGTTGATTAAGGCAAATATCTGTTCCGAGATCCCCCCGTATTCATCGATGCCATCAGGAATCAATTCAGCTAATTTACTTTTACCGGGTAATTCGCCATAACGACTCTGGATAGCCTCGACCACTTCATTGAGTGGCATATATTCAAATTGCACCGGTGCCCCGAGTACAAACTCCAATTGTTCCCGGAGTGAAGTATTTTTCGGATCTGCGGTTGAGAACAGATACTCCCCGTTTGCAGAATCCTGTGGCAGGAGGGTATACGTTAACGCTATTTCTTGCAAGTCGGTATTCATTCTAAATAACCATTTACCAGGACTCGTATTATTTTCTCTTTAATCAGGAACAGTTTGCTGCAAATTTTCATGATGATCAATTGTCCATTTGTTCATCGTTCCATCTTTGTCATAATCCACTACAGCTTCGGCGTATGCCACAAAACCGGTATCTTTTAAAGTTTGAACAGAAATCTGATACCGGGCTTTCCCACCCTTGGTGATAAGTTTCTCTTGCTGAAAACCTAATGCATCCAGATTATCGGTATATCGATCGTGTTCGAGATAGTAACTATGTTCCAGAGAATAGATTTGACCTAACATCAACTTCGCTTCGGTCATTTTCGTGCGGTTGACAACCGAATCAAATTTCGGTACAGCTAACACCACAAGTAGTCCGATGATGATCAAGACCACGAGTAACTCAGTCAGGGTGAATCCTGAGGTCTTTGAAATCCTTTTATGATTGGATAATCTGTTGAACCTGGACATTCTTCTCCTTCTTTCCTTCGAAGTAATTTTTGCTTAACTCAATTAATGCAAATCTGGCTAAAAACTCGCTCCGGTGGACAGTGAAAATATAGGCAAATACATACCGATTATCACCGCTCCAACAATGACCCCGACCACAATAATTAATATGGGTTCGAGTGCAGCGCCAATCGTATCCATCGTCTGTTCAATCTGTTCACCGGACTGTCTGGCAATCTGTTGAAACATCGGCAACAACTCTCCCGCATTTTCTCCAATGCGAATTAGAGCAATCCATTCGCTGTCCTGGAGTGGGGAATCAGAAAGGATATGATACAACGGTTTCCCTTCCTTGAACTGGTAAATAATATGCTGGAAAAACTTCTGCATCTGGTGGCTGGACGTTATTTCCTGACACGTTTGTAAGCCGTCTAACAGTGGAATGCCGTTTTTTAGAAACAATGCAAGTACATTCAGGTAAATCTGCACGAAATAGAGGACAGCCATTTCTCCCCAGAAAGGAATTTTCGGAAGAAAATGAAAAACGACCCGATCAATTCGCTTTTTCACCATTGGCAATCGAACGAAAATCAGAAAGCCAATAACGAACAATCCAATCAAATACCAATACTCCGATAATATTTGACTTATGGATAATAATCCTTGTGTAAATCCCGGGAGCGGTACCCCACTATTCTGCAATAGATCGCTAAACAATGGGACTAAGTATAGTAACAAAAATATAACGGTAACAACTGCAACACCCATAACCACGGCAGGATATATTAACGCTTTTCCAAACTTTTTCTTATAATCGCTGCTTCTGGAAATGTAATTACTTAAGCGAGTTAGCACTTCCCCAAGCTGCCCACTCTCGGCCCCAACACGAAGGAGTGATACAGTCAATGGGGAAAAATATCTGGACCACTTCCGAACAGCGATATGAAGTTCAATTCCGTTATGGATATCTCGTTTGATGACATGAATGCAATGCCCGAAAGCCTGATTAAAAGTACTGGCAGAACGATCTTCTATGATTTGTAATGCTTGATACAGCGGTAATTGCGCCTGAATCAGAATACTTAATTGCTGAACAAACTTATTGCCGTACTTATACTTTTTCCATTGGAAAGGTAGATAGTTCGCAATCTGAGAGAATAACAAAGTAGAAGGTATCTGCATATCACGTAAGTTTTACTGCGATACAAAGAATAGAATCGCAAGTGTATAATATATGGAGATAATAGTTGTACAATTATCCCGTTTTTCCAATAATTCTGGGTAGTGTGTAAGCATATAACGTATTAGGACGGATAGCAAAACGAACCCGGCCGCTTAATTCCTTTTGGTGAAGCTGATACTGATAATTAAATACGACACTTCTGAGTATAAAATCGGTTGAATCTTCCGGGATTACAAAGGGTTTTTTTAATGGGATTTGATATGCGATTAGAGAATCCGTCCTTGGATTGAAAAATTTCAATTGAACCGAAAATGTCTTTAACTGTACGGGTGGATGAATGAGTGAAAGATTCCCACGATAGACCATCTCGTTTGCAAGACGATATAGTTTTGTCCCTTGTGTAGGCATTGTTCGTAAATCCAGGATAATAGAGTCAGCTATAAACTTCAGACCAGTATGGTTCAAGTCAAACCGAAGCGTATGGTCCATCCGACGAACTGATCTTTCGAGTACCCGCTGTTCGTTCCAGGAATTATATTTGGTCTGCACAAATGATAGTAGATGTAAACTAAACCAAAACAAAATAAACATTAATGAAATAGCTACCATGAGTTCCACGAGTGTAAATCCCCCGTTATTCTTGACTGCCATCCATTTGGAACCGAATATTTGTCTGGTAGCATTAAACAAAATGCATCCTCACGAACTTTGTTTCAGGGAAAAACTCAAATCCCTTAAAAAAGGGGAAATGTTGGCAAACAGATTTTTTATTTTGTACACTTAATTATATTACTATTGCAGTCAATATCACAGGAAGAAAATCTATTTGTTAAAATTGCGCAGTAAGCATGGTACCGCCCTGTTGTTACTTTTGGTTATTGTAACCATACTGACTCTCCTGATGGGCTTCATGCTCAAATCGGTACTCGATGAAATCCATTCTGAACAGAAAGTCTTCGATTCTTATCGGTTACGGCTCCTCTCGGAAGGTGCCATATACCAAACCCTGGCACAATACAGATCTGGCCAACTTCCTCTTGAGTTTACGGGTTCAAAGTCATTCAATGAGAAGGTCACCAAGGTTCAAGTCACAAATTTTGGGTTCCTGAAAATCCTAACCGCGATAAGTACTGAGGACGATTTATCGGATACCACGATCGGGTGGTTAGGTTATTATGCTGATGATCTCTTTCCCGGTGCTTTAATGATGGAATCCCCGAATCCAGTAGTCGTTCTTTCACAGGGAAGTTCCATACAGGGAGATGTTTACCTCAATGACCTGGACTTACAGTATACGCCGAAGCAAGGAATACACTCTGATATCATTCACGGTGAGGTATTTAACACGGATAATTACACACTTCCAAAACTGAATAACGATTATTTACGCTCAATCACTGCTTCAACGGACTCCCTGCTGGAATCTGCACCTCTGAATAATTACAGCCATTTTCAAACCAGAGATGCCATTGTCGATGTATTCAATTATCCCCTCGTCTACATTGAAGGAGATGTGACACTCCAATCTAGTACCCTACTCTCCTTGAATTCGACTACAATTATAATCATTAAAGGTTCTCTTACTTTGGGACAAAATATTTCTTTAGCAAATCCCCAGGAAACCCAAATCCTGGCAACCGGAAATATTATCTTCCAGGCAAATGCCACCGGGAAAAATCTGTTCTGTTACAGCCAACAGAATATTATTGCGACAGATTCTGTCCGGATTCAGGGTCAATTGTATACCGGACAGGATATTCTCATAAAAAACCGCGCAAAATTTACGTATCCTTCATTTTTGGGGACCACTAGTAGTGACGAAGATTCTCCCGAAGGAAAATCCATTCAAATTCTGGACGAAGCCGGTGTAAATGGTTTTGTGTTTGTAGGTGACCATGAGGCATTTGAACAAGATAATCGATTAAAAACCAGCCAAGCTAATCGGATACAATTGCAAACGAAATCACTCTTCACTGGTGGTATTTATTCTCCTGATGTTGCGGAAGTATACAATCAGATAAACGGATTTCTTGCCACGAGATTATCATTACAAAATCTCAACCACACTATCTGGTGGAACTACCTTAAGCAGGTCTCCATACAAAGAGATGATTTGCCGATTCATTATGCAATACCGCCGATTTTCCAAGATAAATCACACCTCAACATCATCTATATTTCTAAAAATCCGGATACTATTCGTGGATTATTGACCGGGGAGAACAATTGATGATACACCAATTTAACCACATTAAAAATTCTTCGGGATTTACCTTGGTGGAAATTTTGGTAACTTCCGTGTTGCTCGTGATTGTCTTTACTTTCGGCATTCTATTTTTCCAGTACCTCGATGATTTGCCGCTCACTAACTTACCGCGAGCACAGGAAGAGATGATGAATCAAATGGATTCGTTATTAACCTATAGCCAAGACTTTGGTGAATTAAATGATACTTTGAAGTTTGATCAAAACTATAAGATAATCCGTGAGATAAACGATCAGCATAGTATGCTGACGAAAATTGAGGTAAAACTGGTACGACAGCATTCAGATTCAATACTGGTAGAGTTATCAACATTTAGAACTAAAAATACCAAAATCTACAAGTATTAAATGCAAAGCCTTTTCCAAGTTATTTTAAGTATAATTAACTATATTACATTAAATTTAACAATATCTATCATTTTTATACATTATTTAACAAGTAACCTATGGTTTTTAATCGTTGGTTTCAAGTTATATTATCGTTTTTATTTTCATTGACATCCTTTCAGATAATATTATTCGTACTAGCTATACAATCTGAACTATACCAAAAATAATTATCACAATACCACCAATCAAAATGATCCATTGTTGTATTTTTAGCGCTCGATCTTCATTATACTTTTTTTTCCCAATATTCAATGGATCCCCTATTTGCAGGATGTCCCTCTCGAAATGTGCTCTACCCAGACTTTTATGGCGTAATACTAGTATCAATCCTATTAATATCCAAAATATTCCAGTCCACATTTAAATGAACCCCGCTAAATCATGGTTTATATATGGGAAATACATACACCAACCCTACTCCCGCTCCACGAGTACCAATGCCCTCTTCCCTAGAAACATCACCTGATCCTAAGTTATATGAACCACTCACTCCCCCTGAATATGCAAATCCGTACAAAATGCCATTTAATCCAGTAGCAACTTTATTGCTGGAATAAGTTGCAGAAGCGCCAAAGTTTGATCCTTCAGCTAATCCTAAATATCCATAAACAGCTCCGTGAGAATCGACTAACACTCCTCCTGCTCCAGGAACCAAAGTGGCGTTTAAATTAATATAAGCTCCATCTTTAAATGAATATACTACCTGAGTAGCCTTTTTGCCAAGACTAGTTTGCGGTTGTGGTAAAGGGTTATTTACAGGATTTGTCACTATTTGAGTTCTCTGATTAATTCCTGATTTTCGTCTTGCCGCCTTCCTGCGGCTCGATTTTGCGGTCTCATAGTCAAAAAACGCCTAGGTGACGTGACTTTTTCCGCCCCATCAGGCGATTTTC
>Ga0209918_1000027_pt1 | contig 134106 bp, 117 predicted proteins | sample SalPonD_shore_MG_FD_185712 | JGI IMG/M metagenome (GOLD analysis project Ga0209918, IMG submission 185712) | Salt pond soil microbial communities from South San Francisco under conditions of wetland restoration - Salt Pond MetaG... | ecosystem: Environmental > Aquatic > Marine > Intertidal...
AGGTAGACATAGGTGCGCCCCAGGAGGGCCCAGCCCTTGCCATCCTTGGGGTTGGCCTTGAGGCGCTTGGTCAGGCGGGCGAGCATCTTGTCGATGGAGTGCATCTTCTTGCCCGCCCCATCGCCCGCCCCGTCGGTCCCACCGCCCTGGGCCTGGGCCTGCGCGCCCTGTCCGCCGTCGGTGTAGGTGCCGCCGGTGTAGTGGTACAGGGCCAGGGCCGCCGCCGGCACGGCGATCACCACCGCCGCCACCACCCAGCGGCCCTTTCGCAGCAGCGCCGCCGAACCGCCCCCGGTCCGGGCGGGAGCCGCCCGCGAAGAACCCGACTCCTTCAAAAGGGCCTGCTGCAGCTCGCTGCGGGCCTTTTCGAACTGCTCGGCGTTGATCGATCCCTTGATCAGTTCATCGGCCAGCTCGGAGAGCTTGTCCTTGTACAGGGCGCGGTTGACCTCATCGGTCCGCGGCGCGGCTGAGGCGCGCTGTCGCCACAGCGGCAGGGCCAGCACGACCACCGCGATGGCCACCATCACCAATGCGAGTATCCAAAAGCTCATTCCTGTTCTCCTTGTTGGCGCCGCAGAAGCACGATGAGCACGCCGGCGCCGATGAGCAGCAGCAGCGCCGGTCCGAACCAAAGCAGCCAGGTCGTGGGCTTGACCGGCGGGCGGTACAACACATAGTCGCCGTAGCGGTTGGTCAGGTAGGCCACGACCTGTTTGTCACTCGCCCCGTCGAGCATCATCTGTCGGATCTGACCGCGCAGATTGATGGCGAGATCCGCGTTGGAGTCGGCCAGTGTCTCGTTGGCGCAGACCAGACAGCGCAGTTCCCGCGTCAGCGAGTACAGGCGCTTGTCGACGGCCGACTCGTCGACGGTCGGCGCGGCGGCCGCCATCAGCAACGGTGCCAGCAGCACCAGCCAGGCGAGGCGGCTAGCCCTTTTCGTGCTGCAGGCGGTGGACGAGCGGTAGGATTTCATTGTTCAGCACCTTCCAGTCGAGCGGGCCGATGTGCTTGTGGCGAATGATGCCGTGGCGGTCGATGACGTAGGTCTCGGGCACGCCGTAGACACCGTAGTTGATCCCGACGACGCCCTGCGGGTCGAAGGCCGAGTCGACATAGGGATTGCCGTAGGTCCGCAGCCAGGCCACCGCGTCGGCGCGCGCATCGCGGTAATTGAGCCCGTAGATGGGGACCTCGTGGCGGCGCGCCAGCTGTACCAGCACGGGGTGTTCCTCGCGGCACACCGCGCACCAGGAGGCCCAGACGCTGAGCAGCGAGACGTGGCCGAGCAGCTCGCTGCGGGCGACATGCTGGTCGGCGTCCTCCACCGAGGTCAGGTCGAAGTCCGGCGCGGCCTTGCCGATCAAGGGCGAGGGCAGGTCGTGGGGGTGCAGGCTCAGGCCGCGGCCGAGCAGCACCACCAGCGCGAGGAACACGCCCAGGGGCAGCAGGTACCACCACTTCTTCATCGACCGGGCTCCGTCGCCAGGTCCGCGGGGCCCGCATCGTGCTCACCGCCCTGCTCGGCGCGGGCCCGCGCGGCGAGCAGGCGATAGCGCCGATCGCTCAACGCGAGCAGGCCGCCGAGCACCATGCACAACACGGAAAACCACAGCCCACCGACCATGGGCTTGTAGTACAGGCGCATGCTCCACGCGCCGCCGCCGCCGGCCGGGTTGCCCATGGCGACGTAGAGCTGGCGGAACAGGCCCCCGTCGATCGCCGCCTCGGTCATGACCCGGTTCTCGACGTTGTAGCGCCGCTTCTGCGGATGCAGCACGGTCACCGGCTCACCGCCGCGCGTGACCACGACCGTGGCCTGCGTGGCGCGGTAGTTCGGCCCGGGCACCGTGCGCACACCCTTGAACAGGAAACGGTAGCCGGCCACGACCGCGCTCTCGCCCGGGGCCATGCTCAACTGCTTGTCCGCGCTGAAACCGCCGGTGATGGTCACGCTGGCGACGAAAAAGGCGATGCCGAAGTGGGCCAGCCACATGCCGTAATAGGCGCGCGGCAACCCGGCCAGGCCCTGGAGCAGCGGGGCGCGCCCGATGCGCCGGCGCAGGTCGATGAGAAGCGCTGCGAACAGCCAGCCCGCCAGCAGCAGGCCCAGCGAGATCAGCGGCGTCCAATGGCCCATCACGACGGGCAGCACCACGGCCGTGGCCACCCCGACCGCCAGCGCCCAGCGCAGTCGCACGGCCAGCTCCGGCAGCGCGGCGCGCTTCCAACGGGCGATGGGCCCGACCCCCATGAGAAAGACCAGCGGGGTCATCAGGGGCACGAAGACCGTGTTGAAATACGGCGGGCCGACCGAGATCTTGCCCAGACCGAGCGCGTCCATGAGCAGCGGATAGAGCGTGCCGAGCAGCACGGTGCACATGGCCACGAACAGCAGCAGATTGTTCGTCAACAGCAGCGACTCGCGCGAGAGCCAGTGGAAGCCCTCGCCCTTTTCCACGGTATGGGCGCGCCAGGCATAGAGCAGCAGGGAGCTGCCCACGACGATGGCCAGGAACACCAGGATGAACACGCCGCGCTTGGGATCGGTGGCAAAGGCGTGGACCGAGGTCAGCACGCCCGAGCGCACCAGGAAGGTACCGAGCAGGCTCAGCGAAAAGGCCGTGATGGCGAGCAAGGCCGCCCAGCGCTTGAAGCCGCCGCGCTTTTCGACCACGGCCAGCGAGTGCACCAGGGCCGTGCCGACCAGCCAGGGCATGAAGGAGGCGTTTTCCACCGGGTCCCAGAACCACCAGCCGCCCCAGCCGAGCTCGTAATAGGCCCACCAACTGCCCAGCGCGATGCCCGCGCTGAGAAAACACCAGGCCGCCAGGGTCCAGGGGCGCGACCAGCGCGCCCAGGCGGCATCCAAACGCCCGCCGATGAGCGAGGCCACGGCGAAGGCGAAGGCCACCGAGAAGCCGACATAGCCCATATAGAGCATCGGCGGGTGCACGGCCATGACCGGGTCCTGCAGCAGCGGATTGAGATCGGCGCCGTTGACGGCCGCGGGCACCAGGCGCTCGAAGGGGTTGGAGGTGAACAGGATGAACAGCAGAAAACCGCTGCTCACCAGACCCAGCACGCCGAGCACCCGCGCGACGAAGGCCTCGGGCAGGCTGCGGCTGAAAAACGTCACCGCCACGGTCCAGATCCCCAGGATGAAGGTCCACAGCAGCATGGAGCCCTCGTGCCCGCCCCAGATGGCGGCGATGCGGTAGATGACCGGCAGGCTGGTGTTCGAGTGGGCCGCCACGTACAGCACGGAGAAGTCGTTGTGGACGAAGGAGTAGCCCAGACACAGGATGGCGAGCAGCAAGAAGAAGAACTGCACGCGGGCCGCCGGACGGGCCACCGCCATCCAGGGTCCCACGCCGCGCGCGGCGCCGGCCAGGGGCAGGGCCACCTGGGCGAGCGCGACGCACAGCGCCATGACCAGGGCGAAGTGGCCGAGCTGCGGGATCATAACGTCCCCCTTGCCGCGGCGTGCTCGACCGGGGCGGGCTTGGTCGAATCACCCGAGCCGCGCGCCGCCACGGGGCTGGCCGCGGGCGCCTTGCCCGCGGCGCCGCCCCCCGCAGACCCGTCCTTGGCCCGCGCCTGCTTCAGGGCCGAGGCCACTTCCGGCGGCATGTACTTGGCATCGTGTTTGGCCAATACCTCCTGGGCGACGAACTGCCCGTGCGAGTCGATACGCCCCATCGCCACGATACCCTGTCCCTCGCGAAACAGGTCGGGCAGTATGCCTTTGTAGACGACCGGGATGCTCTTGGCGTAGTCGGTCAGCACGAAGTGCACGGTCAGGCCGTCGCTGGCATGATGCACGCTGCCCTTGACCACCAGACCACCGATGCGAAAGTTGCGCCCGGCCGGGCTGTCGCCCTTGGCCACCTGACTCGGGCTGTAGAAAAAGAGCAGGTTGTTGCGAAAGGCGTTCAACACCAGGCCCACCGCGATCCCCACGCCCACGACGAGCGTGAGGATCAGTATCAGGCGCTGGCGGCGCTTGGGCTTCATGCCCCCCTCCTGTTACGACGCGCGATACTGCGCCGCAGTGTCACCTGCCGACGCCAGGGCAGTACCACGTTGAGCAACAAGATGCTCATGGCCAGCGCATACGCCGTCCAGACGTAGAACGCATAGCCACCCATCTCCAGCCATTGATCGAACGTCATGATGCCTCCTTCACCAGTTCACGCACCCAGGCACTGGTGCGCTCGCGTTCCAACACCTGACAGCGCGTGCGCATGAGCACGATCGAGGCGTAATAGAACATGAAGGCACCGGCCATCAGCAGCAGCGGCCACAGCATGCTGGGAGCTATCGAGGGCGAGCCGAACTTAGTGACCGTCGGCCCTTGGTGCAGCGTGTTCCACCACTGCACCGAGAAATGGATGATCGGTATGTTGACGACCCCGACCAGGGCCAACACCGCCGAGGCACGCGCGCCGGTGCGCGGGTCCTCGAAGGACTCGTTCAGGGCGATATAACCCAGATACAAAAACAGGAGTATCAGCTCGGAGGTCAGGCGCGCGTCCCAGACCCACCATGCACCCCACATCGGCTTGCCCCACAACGAGCCGGTGACCAATGTCAGGAAGGTGAACCAGGCGCCGATGGGCGCACTGGCCTTGGCGAACGCATCGGCCAGCTTGATCTTCCAGATCAGTCCCACGGCCCCGGCGCCGGCCATCATGGTGTAGATGAACAGCGACATCCAGGCGCTGGGCACGTGGATGAACATGATGCGGTAGCTGTCGCCCTGCTGATAATCGGGCGGGGCGAGGACCAGACCCGTGTACAGGCCCGCGGCCAACAGGACGACCGTGATCACGCTCAACCACGGTATCCAGCGCCCGGAGAGCTGATAGAAATGGCGCGGCGAGGCGAGTCGATGAAACCAATTCCACATGGCGTACTTACTCCGTAACGATTCTCACCGCCGCCGCCGCCGCCCAGGGCGCCAGGGTGAGCGCCAGCGCCAGAAGCGCGCCCAACAGCGACAGGTGGGCCTGGACCGGCAGGCCGGCGGCGGCGCGGTCGACCGCCGCGGCACCGAAGATCAACGGCGGGATGTACAGCGGCAGCACCAGCAGCGAGAGCAGCACCCCGCCGCGGCGCTGGGCCAGGGTCAGGGCGACGCCCACGGCGCCGATCAGGCTGAGGATGGGCGTGCCCAGCAGCAGGCTGAGCATCAGGACCGGGATCCCCTCTTCGGGCATGTGCAACAGCAGGGCCAGCAGCGGGGAGAGCAGGATCAGGGGCACGCCGCTGAGCAGCCAATGGGCCGCGATCTTGGCCAGCACGACCACCACCACCGGATGCGGACTGACCAACAGCTGCTCCAGGGCGCCGTCCTCGAAGTCGGCATGAAAGATATTTTCCAGCGACAGCATCGCGGCGAGCATGGCGGCCACCCAGATGATGCCGGGCGCCACGCGCTGCAGGAGCTGAACCTCGGGGCCGAGGCTCAAGGGAAACAGGGTCACCACGATGACGAAAAAAACCAGCGGGTTGAGCACCTCGCTGCGCCGGCGCATCGCCAGCGTCACATCGCGCGCCACGAGGGTGACGAACGCGGCCCCGATGGCCGGGCGTCGTGCCAGGGCCGCCTCAGACATCGCCCAGCTTCACCCGCATGACCTGGCCGTCGGTGACCTTGAAGGGCTGATGCGTGCTCATGACCACGGCGCCGCCGCCGGCGAGGTGGCGGTTGACGGTGGCCTCGACAAAGCGCACGCCCGCGGTGTCCAGCGAGGTCAACGGCTCGTCGAGGATCCACAGGCGCGCCGGTGTCACCAGCAGGCGGGCCAGGGCGGCGCGGCGCTGCTGACCGGCGGAGAGTCTGTGCAGCGGGAGGTCGGCGACGCTGGCCAGCCCGGCCTCGGTGAGCGCGGCGTCGAGATCGACCCCGGCGCACGCCCCATGCAGGCGGCAGCACAGGCGCAGGTTTTCGTAGGGCGTGAGCTCGCCCTTGACGCCCGGCGCATGCCCGAGGAAGGCCATATCGGCCATGAAATGTGTGCGCGCCTCGTCGATGGACTCGCCCCGCCAGAGGATCTCGCCGCGCTGGGGACGCGCCAGGCCGCACAACAGGCGCAGCAGACTGGTCTTGCCGCTGCCGTTGGCCCCGACCACCTGCACCATGGCGCGGTGCTCGACCGAGAAGCTCAGATCGGAGAACAGCGTCCGCTCGCGGCGCACGCATTCCAGGCCGCGCACCTGCAGCAATCCATCACTGCCGTGCGCTCGTCCTATGCCTTGCGGACCGGCTTCGCTCGAAGAGGCAGGGGCCGACGCCGGGGCCGAGGACACACTAGCGTCCATAGCCCGGCGGGCGACCAAACCCAATAGACTCGACACGGAACATCCCCTCACGCATCCTATAGTTCACACCGTTGGCCGACGCAGTGTCGGCGGCCATTGTGCATAGTGCCGCCGGCGCCGCCGCGAACGAGCGCGCAAAACCAGGATCACATCCTGTTCAACGTTTAGTGAGAAGGACAGCAAGCAATCTCGCTATGGTCGACGGCGCCAATGTCATCGCTACGCCGTCGGCTGGGACCGGGTATCTGCGTACCCTATATTGGCTTCTTGAATTCTCTCATCGCGGCCGTTGCGAGGCAGCGAGCCCTCCGACCGAGGCCTATGTATAGCCCATCGAGCCCCGGGAGCCAAGGCGGCCCGTCCGGTTTGTGAGGGGGTTCACAGTCGGCCAGTGACACAAGGCCGACCCTACAGGGGCTGCGGTCAGACAGTGGCGGCCCGGCTCGGGCGCGTGGAATTGCGACCCGGGCACCAGACGCGCTCGGCCCAGGACATTAGCCTGGGTCCGTCGCGAATCGACCGCCTCGCACGCGGCCGTGCGCCAATAACGAACCAAGAACGATGGGCGTTCCATGGAAAATCAAAACATTCTTACAATGGCGGCCTATGCGCTGCCCATGGCCTTCATCTGGACGGTCTACTGGCGCCGGCGCCACCGCCGGCACGTGCGCAGCAGCGCCGCGCTGGAGTCGGCCAAGGCGGCGGGGCTGACCGAACCGGCCTCGCTGCATCCCGTCATCGACGAGCGCCACTGCATCGGCTGCGCCTCCTGCGCCAAGGCCTGCCCCGAGGGCGACGTCATCGGCATCATCAACGGCAAGGCGGCCTTGGTGAACGCCACGCACTGCATCGGCCACGGCGCCTGCAAGCGCGCCTGTCCGGTCGATGCCATCGACCTCGTATTCGGCACGGCCAAGCGCGGCCTCGACATCCCGTTCGTCAGCGAGACGTTCGAGACGAACGTGCCGGGGCTGTTCATCGCTGGCGAACTGGGCGGCATGGGCCTCATTCGAAACGCCATCGGCCAGGGCCGCCAGGCCATGGACTCGTTGGCCAAGCTGGACGGGCTGCGCCGCGGCGACCGCCAGGACGTGGTGATCGTCGGGGCCGGCCCGGCGGGGCTGGCCGCCAGCCTGGCCGCCATGGAGCACAAGCTGCGTTACGTCACCCTGGAACAGGAGTCCCTCGGCGGAACGGTGTCGCATTATCCGCGCGGCAAGATCGTCATGACCGCGCCGGTCAAACTGCCCCTGGTCGGCATGATGAAACTGCGCGAGACCACCAAGGAGTCCTTGATGGAGTTCTGGCAGGGCGTGGTCGAGCGCACCGGCGTGGCCATCAACTACAACGAGCGGGTCGAGTCCATCGTACCCCACGCAGACGGCTTCACGGTCACCACGCCCAAGGCGACCTACGAGGCCCGCGCGGTCCTGCTCGCGATCGGTCGGCGCGGCACGCCGCGCAAGCTCGGCGTACCCGGCGAGGAGCTGTCCAAGGTGGTCTACCGACTCATCGACCCGGAGCAGTATCAAGGCCAGCACGTGCTCGTGGTGGGCGGCGGCGACAGCGCCCTGGAGGCGGCGACCAGCATCGCGGACGAATCCGACACGCATGTGTGCCTGTCCTATCGCAGTGAGTCCTTCTCGCGGGCCAAGGAGAAGAATCGCAAGAAGGTCGAGGCGGCCGAGGCCGCCGGGCGCCTGCGCGTACTCCTGCAATCCAACGTCAAGGAGATCGGCGAGCGGGAGGTAGTCCTGGACCAACAGGGCGAGCGCATCGCACTGCGCAACGACGCGGTCATCGTCTCGGCCGGCGGTATCCTGCCGACCGGTTTCTTGAAGGACATCGGCGTGGAAGTGGAAACCAAGTACGGCACGGCATGAGACGAGGACCCATCATGACTACGAGGCCGAACGCGGCCGCCGCGCTGTGCGCCATCGCGCTCATGGCCGTCGCCGGCCCCTGGCTGCCCGTGGCCGCACACGCCGACACGGCCGATGCGGCGCGCAGCGCCGTTCGCCTGCACGAATACAAAAAGGCCTTTGACCTGTGGCGCCAGCTCGCCGAGGACGGCAACGCCGAGGCGCAGTACAACCTGGGTGTGCTGTACCGCAACGGCCAGGGCGCGGGCGAGAACGACGCCGCGGCCGCGCGCTGGATGTCCCGCGCGGCGCGCCAGGGCTATGCCCGCGCCCAATACAGCCTGGGCGCGATGTACGAACAGGGGATCGGCGTGGACACCGATCCCACGCAGGCCCGGCGCTGGTACCGGGCGGCGGCGGCCCAGGGCCATCGCATGGCCAAACGCCGGCTGCGCGACCTGAGTCAGCCCGGTGATGGCGACGATGCCGGCACGCTGCCCCAGGACGGCCGGGCCCGCACCCAGGCCCTGATGAGCGCCGCGCGCCGGGGACAGGTCGCCCGCGTTGCGGCCTTGCTCAAGGCGGGCGCCAACGCCAACGCGGCGGACCGCTCGGGGCGAACCGCCTTGATGGAGGCGGCCGACCACGGCCACGGGCCCGTGCTCCAGACACTGCTCCAGGCCGGGGCCCGCATCGATCAACGCGACCGCGCGGGCGAAACCGCGCTTATCATGGCCGCCGCCGAGGGTCACCGCGGGGCCGTCACCGCCCTGCTGCGCCGCGGCGCGAACGTCAATGCCCAGGACGGGCTCGGCAGCACGGCGCTGCTCGAGGCGGCCAAGGCCGGACACGCGGGCATCGTCGACGCCCTGCTCGGCCATGGGGCCGACCTTCGCCACCGCGACCGCGGCGGCAATGACGCCTATGCCTGGGCCCGGCGCCGTGAGCGCAAGACGGTCATGGCCGCGCTGCGCAAGGCCGGCGTCCGCCCCGCGGGCGCGCCGGCCACGACAGCGGCGACACCCTCGCGCCAGGCTGCCAGCGTACTGTTGCACCTCAAACCCGGCCAACAGGGCACGCCCTATGCGAGCTGGACCGCGCTCGAGCTCGCCGCCTGGCGCGGCCAGACCGCTGCCGCCAAGGCATTGCTCAAGGGCAGGCACCCGCCGCTCGAGGCACGCGACGACGATGGCTACACCGCGCTGATGCGCGCCGCCTGGAAAGGTCATACCGCCATCGTGCGCGCCCTGCTGCGCCATCACGCCAAGACCGATGCCCACCTCGAGGACGGGACCACGGCCCTGATGCTGGCCGCCAGCGAGGGCCACGAGGCGAGCCTCGCCGCCCTGCTCAAGGCGGGCGCGCGGGTCGATGCCGTCCAGAGCAACGGGCGCACGGCCCTGCTGTGGGCCGCCGAGGGGGGACATACCGCGGTCGTCAAGCGCCTGCTCGATGCCGGCGCGCCCATCGACACCAAGACCGACGACGGGCGCACGGCCGTGATGCTGGCCGCCGAGCGGGGTCATACAGCGACCACCGAGGCCCTGCTGCACTACGGCGCCCGGTTCACCGCGCACGACCGTCAAGGTCACTCGGCGCTGTGGCTGGCCGCCGACCACGGTCGCACGCGTGTGGTCGCCCTGCTCCTGCGCCGCGGCGCCTCCCCCGACGCCGCCGACGTCAGCGGCATGTCGCCGCTGGCCCGCGCCGCCTGGCGCGGTCACGATGCCACCGTGGCCGTACTGCTCAAGGCCGGTGCCGACTTCGTCGCCGCCGGCGGCGACGGCAACACGCCGCTGATGCTCGCCTGCGCCCGCGGCCACACGGACGTCGTGCGTCGCCTGCTGGCCGCCAAGGCCCCCCTGGACGCCCACAACGGTTTCGGCGACACGGCCTTGATCCTGGCGGCCCGGGCCGGCCACCTGGACGTGGTCAAGCTGCTGCTCGCCGACGGCGCGGACATCGACGAGAAGAACAAGCGCCGCGAGACGGCCCTCATGGCCGCCACGCACTCCGATCAGCAGGACGTGGCGGCCCTGCTCGAGGCGCAGGCCAAGAAGCACAAGAAGTTTCTCGGCATCTTCTGACGGGCTACTGAAAATCCCAACGGTAACCGATGCTCAAGTAATAGGTACGTTGGTCGTTGGCCGAGCTGACTTTCGAGTCGTTGTACCACTGAAAACCGCTTTCGAACTCGAAGTTCAGGTGCCGCTTGAGGCGGTAGTCGACCCGGACCGACGGGCTGATCAGCACGACGTGGCCGCCGGTACTGCGGTTTTGCCGATCGACCCGCAGGCGCGGGTTGACCCGCCACTTGTTGCCGGCAAAGGGCAGGCGCGTGTTCCCCAGTAAGGAAATGGTCTTCACGGTGCCGGTATTGGAATACCGCAGCCCCAGGATGGTGATATCGCCCTTCTTGAAGAAATCCGTGGCCACCAGCTGGGTGGAATAGAATGTCTGGTTGCCCGCACTCGGGAATCCCGTCACCCCCCCCGAGGTCGCGGTGGCCGACAGGTTGCTGACCGTGACGTCCGCGCTGAGCTGCAATTTCTTCTTCAACGGGTAGGAACCCGACAGGGTCACGGTGCGGGAGATGGGCGTGCGGTCCAGGGCCAACCCGCGCATCTGGTCCTCCGAATAGCTCGTCGACAGGGTATTGAGGGAGGTCACTGACTGGCCAATGAGGGCGTTGCCCGTCGTGAGGGCCGGCGTGCGCCGGTAGTCGGCCGTGAACCCCACCATGGCGCTGTTTTCGAACCGCCAGTTGGCCAACAGCATCGCCGTGTTGACGACCTGATACGATGTATCGTAGTCGAGCAGCGTATACAGGGTGCGCTTGACGCTCGAGTAGCGCACCTCGCCGCCGAGCGCCTCGCGGTCGAGGTAACCGTCGTTGCTCTGGCGGATGCCGTACATGTTGAAATCCCAATGCTTGGCAAAGGTCCCGGCATCCAGGCTCACGCCGACGAAGTGCTTGTTGGTCTGCACGCTGTTCAAGCTGGTCAGGTCCACGGGGTAGCCGGCCACGACATTCGCCCGCCAATGGCTGGTCAAGGGATAGGTGAACAGTCCCCCGTCGAAGCGGCCCAACACGCCGCTGCTGTTGAGCGACTGGCGCCCGAGGCGACCCGAGATCTTCTTCTTGCGGTTGTTCACGTCCACGTACAGATAACGGATTTGGGTATCGGCACCAAAGCCGTTGTCCACGAATTGATAACGATAACCCCCATTGAACAGGGCCCGCATATCGTAGTTGGCGCTGCGCCGGCGCGCGACCAGATCGAGGTCGGAGATCAGGTATTCCTGATCGACGTGCGCGCCGGTGGCATCGGTCTCGCTGACGTCGCGCCGGTAGAACTGGGAGAAGCTGCCGAAGACATCGGTGACGGCCGCCGTGGACGATGCGCCCTGGGAGTGCTTCATGCGGGCCTTGGGCCCTTGGTTGGCGCTCAACAGGGCGGCCAGACGCTGGCGCACGCGATCGGCGCCCTCACCGTCCGGGTAGAGCTTGAGATAGGTCTTGTACTCGGCCACGGCGAAGGCGAGCTGGTGATTGCGCTCGCGGGCCACGCCGAGCAGCTCCTGGGCCTGTTGTTTTTGCGAGGCATCGTTGGACTGCAGTACCTTCGTGTACAAGGCGATCGCGTGGCGGTAGTGCTTGGCCAGCATGGCCTTCTTGGCATCGGCCATGACCGGCGCCATCGACTTGCCGCTGTTGGCCGGTACCGGCTCGGCGGCGGCATGACGCTCGGGCGGGGCCTTGGCGGTCGACTTGGGCAGCGCCGGGATGGCCCCGCCGCTGCCGGGATAGGCGTCCGCCCAGTGCAGCGCGTAGGCCTGTTCCTTGGCGTCGACCTTCACCACCCAGACGCCGGCAAAGGTCGGTTTGACCTCGGCCATGGCCTGCTCGGCCTCGGCCCGCGTCGCATAGAAGCCCAGCCGAATGCGGTGCCAGATCTTGCCGTGCACTTCCGAGCGCAGGACGTAGACGCGATGGTGCTTGAAGGCCGGCAGGGCCGGCAGATGCAGCGGCAAGGGCGATATGCGCGAGGAGCGCAGATTCAGGGCGTAGGCGTCGCCCCCGCCGGCCGGGGCCTTGGCCGCGGCCCGCGCGGCCGCCGGCAGGGCCAGCATCAACACCCCGGCGATGGCCCCCAGTAATCTGAGCGAGGCGAGCGGGCATGGACGGCGGTGAGGCGGTGCAGACATGGGCGCGTATCGTCACCGGCTCACGGCGGCCTGGTCCCTGGGCAGCCGCGGAAACTTCGCATCGGGCCGAGGTGAGGGCGGGCCCTTGTCCGGGTCGCCGCCGGTCTTGCCCGGCGCACGGTCCGACGACCCCGCTCCCGCGCCCGCCGGTTGGAAATCGATGAGCACGCTGCGCAGGTCCCCGCCGGGCGTGATCCGGAAACGGACCTTGCGGGAGAAGTGCAGGATCAGGTAACGGCTGCATTGGTCCTCGCCGTCGTAGACGATGTCGGTCAAATAGTCGGGGGCCTCGGGTGGCGGGCGCAGGGCCTCGCGATGCGACAGACCGGGATCGCCCTTGGCGTCGAATACAATCGGTTTGATGTGGATGAGAATCGTATCGCCGCTTTCCAGCGGCACGTGACTGAGATAGTCGACCGGCATGGCGAACTGCACGGTCAGCCGAAAGCCGTCCGCCCGCGCGGCCACTTCGGCATCGCTCAACACCTCGCGGCGCACCGGCTGCGCCCACCCGGCAGACGCAACGGCAAGTGCCAACACCGCCCAAACGACACGAAACAAGCCACGCCCACTCACTGCACTCTCCTACCGGTTCGGACCATCCCTGCGGCCGGCACAGGGCCGGCCGCGAGTACTGCCACGATGGTTCAGTCGCCGAAGCTGCTGTCGGTTACATGGTGGTGACCGCTGCGGGACTTCTTGATAGTCGTCAGCGTGCTGTCCGTATAGGTGTGGCACGCCCCCGTACAGTCGCGCAGCTCGCTCACCGTGTACTTCTGGCCGGTTGAATCGATCTTCGTGTGAGGATCCGGCTTGTAGTCGCCCGCGTGGCAGCCGGCGCAATCGGGCTGATAGGCCGGGTAGCGCCAGGCCACGGTCTCCGTGTTGCTGGTATGGCAACTCTTGCAGCTCAGCGAGCGGCGGTGATCGCCCGGGTAGTTGGGCGAGCTGTGGCGGAACGTCAGCGGCGTCCAGGCATTGGTCCAGTGGCAGTAGTTGCACTCACGGGCCGTGACGAAGTGCGTGCTCGGCTTGCCGGTGGCGGTGGTGCCGTTGTGGCAGCTCGAGCACGTCCCCGATACGAGACTGTGGTCGAAGTTCACCGGCGTCCAGGCCAGCGTCGTGTGACAGCCCCCGCAGTCGGCCGAGGTCTGCACGTGGTCGGCGGTCTTGCCGGTGGCGGTGGTGCCGTTGTGGCAACTCGAACAACTGCCCGTGATACCGCTGTGGTCGAAGGTCGCCGGGGTCCAGGCCACCGTGGTGTGGCAGTTGTCACAGCCCTGCGTGGTCGGGATGTGATTCCCCGGCTTGCCCGTGGCGGTGGTGCCGTTGTGGCAGCTCGCGCAAGTGCCCATCACGTCCGCGTGGTCGACCTTCGCCGGGGACCAGGCGACCGTCGTGTGGCAATCGCCGCAGGCCGTGGTCGTGGCGATGTGCGTGGCCGGCTTGCCCGTGGCCGTGGTGCCGTTGTGGCAGCTCGCGCAGGAGCCGGTGACCGCACTGTGGTCAAAATGCGCCGGGCTCCAGGCCAGGGTCGTATGGCAGGAATCGCACTCGGCCGTGGTCTGGATGTGGTTCGCCGGCTTGCCCGTGGCGGTGGTGCCGTTGTGACAGCTCGAACAGCTGCCCGTCACCGCGCTGTGGTCGAAGGTCGCCGTGGTCCAGGAGGTCGTCGTATGGCAATCATCGCAGCTGGCGGTGGTCTGAATATGGTCAGCCGGTTTGCCGGTAGCGGTGGTGCCGTTGTGGCAGCTGGCGCAGGTGCCCTGCACCGCGCTGTGGTCCACGTGGGCCGGGCTCCAGGCGGTGGTCGTGTGACAGGCATCGCAGGCCGAGGTGCTGGCGATATGCTTGGACGACTTGCCGGTAGCGGTGGTGCCGTTGTGGCAGCTGGCGCAGGTGCCGGTCACGTTGCTGTGATCGAAGTGCGCCGGCGACCACGCGGTCGTGGTATGGCAATCCTCGCAGGTATTGGGGCTGGGGATATGATTGGCCGACTTACCGGTGGCCGTGGTGCCATTGTGGCAACTGTAGCAGGTGCCGGTGACCGCGCTGTGGTCGAAATGCGCCGGCGTCCAGGCCAGGGTCGTGTGGCAGGTGCCGCAGTCGGCCGTGGTCTGGATGTGGTTGGCCGACTTGCCCGTGGCGATCCCGCCGTTGTGGCAGCTGGCGCAGGTACCGGTGATATTGCTGTGGTCGAACTTGGCCGGCGACCAGGCCACGGTCGTATGGCAGTCGTCGCAGGTATTGCTGCTCGGGATATGGTTGGCCGATTTGCCTCGGGCGGTCGTGCCATTGTGACAGCTGTAGCAGGTGCCGCTGACCGCGCTGTGGTCGAAGTGCACGGGAGACCACGCGGTGGTCGTGTGGCAGGCGCCGCAGTCGGCCGCCGTCTGAATGTGGCGGGGGCCCTTGCCCTGGGCCCGTGTCCCGTTGTGGCAGCTCGAGCAGCTGCCCGTGATGTGGCTGTGATCGAAGCCGGCCGGCGACCAGGCGACCGTGGTGTGGCACTGGCCGCAGTCGTTGCTGCTTTGAATGTGATTCGGCGTCTTGCCCTTGGCGAGGACCCCATTGTGACAGGTCGAGCAGGCGGCGGTCGTGGTCCCGTGGTCGAAATGCGCGGGACTCCAGGCGGTAGTCGTATGGCAATCGTCGCATTGGTTGCTGCTGGGGATATGATTGGCCGGCTTTTTCGACGCCGACGCGATGCCACCCGCCCCATGGCACTTCGAGCACTGCGTCGGCGTGCCCTTGAAGATGCCGCGCACGTGACAGGACTCGCACTCCACGTTGCGGTGCCCCCCGGTCAGGGGGAACCCGGTCTGAAAGTGGTCGAAGGAACTGGATGCGCTGCTGGCCGCCGAGGCCGGCGTCCACAGCGCCCAACACGCCAGTGCCAGCAGCGCGATCAGGCAGTACGAGCCTGCCCGCCCGCACCGTTTATTCCGAACCGCCTGTTGCTCTCCGTGTGTCATCGTCTACCCCCTGGCAGCATGCCAATCGACATGCCGTTCATTGCGAGAAACGGGATTTGATGTCACTGAACCGCGTGGTGACATGGCAGCGTTCACAGCGCTGACCGAACTGACCTCTATGAATATCGTCGCCCGCGTGACAACTCACGCAAGCGCTGCTTATCTGTATTTCCCCGTCGACCGGCGTATCGTGGCAGTCGGCGCAGCTTAGCTTGGCGTGCGCCCCATCCAGCTTGAAATCCGTCTGCGTGTCGTGATCGAAGGACCAGAAACGCCAGCCGTTGGGATTGTGGCACTCCTGGCACTGCGTCCCGAGCGTCTTCTTGTGCGCATCGTCCTTGGCATGGCAGGCATTGCATTTGGTCGGCGCGTCCTTGAACGCCGACGACACATGACATTCCTCGCAGGGCGTCACGGCGTGCAACCCTACCAGCGGGAATTTGGTCAAACCGTGATCGAACGCAACCTTTGCGCTCCACCCACTTTCAGTGTGGCATTGACCGCACCGCTTGCCCTGCTGGCCGTTGTGCACGTCATCGCCGGCGTGACAGGCATAGCAGTCGGTCTTGAGTTCGTCGGTATACAGATTGCCCTTGTGGCAGCTCTCGCAGCTGACTTTCGTGTGCCTGCCGCGCAGCGGATACTTGGTGTCGCGGTCGTGATCGAAGGTGACGGCCTTCCAGCGCGTCTCCTTGTGACAGTCGCCGCACTTGCGCCCGAAGCGGCCCTTGTGCCGATCGTCGAACTTGTGACAGCTGTAGCAACCGGTCCCCAGCTTGTCTTCGTACAGATTGCCGCGATGACAATCCTCGCACTTGATATCGGCATGCGCCCCGCGCAGGGGGAACTTCGTGTCCCGGTCATGGTTGAAGACGATAGTCTTCCATCCCGAGGCCGTGTGGCAGGAATCGCACTTTTTGCCGAAACGACCGCGGTGCTTGTCGTCGAGCTGATGGCAGGCCACGCAGGCCACCGGCGTACGCTTGTAGTGTTCGTTGGGATGACAGCTGGCGCAGTCGACCTTCTTGTGCTTGCCCCGCAGGGGAAATTTCGTCTTGTCGTGATCGAAGCGAAACCGGCTCCAGGCCTGCTCGCTGTGGCACTGGCCGCACTTCTTGCCCAAACGGCCCTTGTGGGCGTCGTCCTTCTTGTGACAGCTGTAACACGCCGTCGGGGCCTCGCGGTACTTCCTGCCCGGCTTGTGGCAGCTGTCGCAGCGCGCCTGCGTGTGCCGCCCGCGCAGGGGGTAGTCGGTGTACCGGTGATCGAAGGTCTGCTTGTCTAATATCACGATATTGGCGTCCCGGCCTTCATGATCGGTATGACAGTTCTTGCAAGGCTGTCGGCCGACACTCGGCGACCGGCCGTGAAAGCCCCGCTTGGCGCGGATATCGGCATCCACCTTCTTGTGGCAGGACCGGCACAGGGTGTCCTGCTTTTGCTTGCTGAAGCGCGCGTGGCATTTGTTGCACTGCGTCTCTATCTTCGCGTGGCCCTGGATGACCTTGCCCGGCATCACCAGCGACTCGATCGATCCGGCCTGGGCCACGGCCCCCAGCACCGGCCAGAGCAATAGCACCAGCAGCCGGACGAATGCGCGCTGCAACATCACTCCCCTCTCCGCCCCGCGGCTCAATACATGTGCACGGCAATGACATGCGCGATACCCGCAATGAGCAGCATGAAGAACAGCGGAATATGCACGACGTGCCAGAGAGAAAACATGCGCTCGTAGAAGCTGAACTGCGCCTCCCGTATCACGGTCGTGATATAGATTGAGACGTTACCCCGGGCCGCTGCCTCCAACTCGCGGCGCATCGGGCGCGTCCACTTCTTGGCGCGCGCCTGTCTTCTGATGTCACGGCGCAGCTCGCCTACGACACGCCGACGCGTCCACCCGGCCATCCAGGGCAGCAGCAGCACGCGGATCGCGTGCAGCGGCCCCTTGCCTTGACGGGCGAAGCGCTCGAGCCGGTGCAGGCGCTTGGTATTGCGCGTCGAGAGCGTAAACTGCTCGCCCAGGCGGCCCTTGCGCACCTCGAGTTGCTCATGGAGCTCCTCCAGGGAGGCCCGGTGACCGTACAGGCCGTGGTGGATGCGCGAATAGAAAAACCGCCCCACCACCCCGCTGCCGGCGACCACCAGCATGCAAAACAGGGCGACGTTGCTGTTGATCGAACCGAAATGAAAACGCGCGTGATAAAGGATGAGGATGGGGCCGATCACCCCGAACATCATATGGACCTGGAACCAATGCTTGAGCGGGCCCCAATGCGCCATGAGGCGCCAGTTCTTGCGCGCGGGGTAGAGCAGCAGCGAGAGCATCAGCGAGCCACCGGTAATGCCCAGGACGTATCCGAGACCGGATTCGGCCGTCAGATCCAGGGCGTCGCGATTGATCCAGCCGACGACCAGCGCGAGCAACGCCAGCGAGGCGAACAGCCGCGTCCCCCAGCCGGCGCGGTTCTTGCTCGGCGCGCGCCGGCCGGGGCCGTTGTTCGCGGCCGCCGCGGAGCTCTGCTGCTTCCCCGTTGCCGCCGTCTGTGTGTCACGCGCCTGTGGCGGCGCCGATGGGCTGACCGATACCGAGCTCATCCTGGGTCCACCTCGCCAGTACTTTCAAACCGCCGCGGACATGCCGGGCCGTCGTGCACCTCACGTGCAATTTCGAACGAGCGCCGAAAAAGTGCTGCGAAATCTTGTTATCGAAACAACCAGGGGAGAAAACGGCACGCGGGCTGAAACCGCCGACAGCTGGCGAAACGGTGCCTTCGCGAATAGCTCCGACCTTGCGTTATTATTAGTCGTTACTTATGCGCCAATTACAACCGGGATGCAATCGGGGACGCTTGATCTGTGAGCGCCCCCGTGGCCATGATGAGAACGGGTTCTCAAAACGGCCCCGGTGATGCCAGGATTTCCAAACGGCTTTTGATATCCGTTTCGTGGCGACTATGGTGGCGCCCACCCGGCTCGTACGGGTCCATGATAACCAGCAGTGCCGGCCGAGGCCAGCATCGCGTTCATTATGCAATAGACACTGCCATGCCAACACAGACCTTGCCTTTGATTCTGGAGCCCGAAGTCCTCGAGGCCCATCTCGACGACGACGCTATATTAATAGTCGATCTGTCGAAACCGCAGACCTATGCCCAGCTGCACGTGCCCGGTGCCGTACACCTGGACTACGCTCGCATCATCCATGGCGAAGGGCCGGCCAAGGGCCTGCTGCCCGATGACGCCGAGCTCAGTGAGGTGCTGTCGGGGATTGGGCTGACGGCGCAGCATCACGTCGTCGCCTACGATGACGAGGGCGGCGGGCGTGCCGCGCGCCTGCTGTGGACCCTGGAGGTGGTCGGCCACCGCGGCTATTCGCTGCTAAACGGCGGCCTGCACGCCTGGGCCAACGAAGGCCATCCGCTCAGTCACGAGCCGGTGGCGCCCACACCGAGCGAGTATCGGGTCCAGCGCGGCGAGGCGGCGGTCGCCGATCTCCAGTTCATGCGTTCGCACCTGAACGACCCGTCGGTGGTGATCCTCGATGCGCGCTCGCCCGAGGAGTACGACGGGCGCAAACGATTGGCCGAACGCGGCGGGCACATTCCCGGCGCGGTCAACATGGAATGGACGCAGGCCATGGACGAGCGGCGCAACCTGCGCCTCAAGGATGCCCAAACCCTGCGGGCCATGTTGGAGACATTGGGCGTCACACCCGACAAGACCGTGGTCACCCACTGCCAAACCCACCATCGCTCGGCGCACACCTACATCGTGCTCAAGTCGCTGGGCTATACCCGCCTCAAGGGCTATCCCGGCTCCTGGTCCGAGTGGGGCAACCGGTCGGATACGCCCGTGGAATAGACCGCTGCTGGTGTTGCCGGCAGTGTGGCTACGACGGGCCGGCCGCGGGCCGCTCACGCTGCCACTCGCGCAGACGCTCGCGCATGCGCCGCACGTGGCTGCCCTCCCAGTACACCTGCCGGCATCGCGGACAGTATCGGGCGGTGTCGAACCGGTCGCGAACGCGCTCGGGGATCTGCTGCATCTGCTCGGCACTGGCCTCGACCAGCGGCGTATTGCAGCGCAGGCAGCGGCTGAACGGCCGATATAGCCAATCGATGGCCAGCCGGCGCGTCAGCTCGCCGATGCACGCATCGACGCCGTCGCTCGCCAGGAACAACACGGCCTCATCGGCGCCGCGATGTTCCAGCAATTTGCGATCGCGCGTCAGCAGCCAACGGCCCTGTTCGCGTGCACACTGGAGCAGACGCCGATCGGTCTCGCCCCGCTCCGCAATCAGCGTGTCGTAGCCGGCCGCACGCAGCCAACGGCCCACGCGCTGGAGCATCTCATCGCAAAGGAATTTCATCGGCGAATGCCGTGCGGGCCCGCGGCGCGCCGCCGCCGCGGAGTCTTGCCCGATTCAGGCGGGGGAGTCGGCCTGGCGGATAACGCCGGTGACGATTCCCAGGATCTGGACATCGTCGTTGCGCAGGTATATCGGGGACATCTGGGCGTTGGCCGGTTGCAGGCGTATGCCGTCGGACTCGACGTAGAAACGCTTGAGGGTCACCTGTTCGCCGTTGATCATGGCCACGACCGACTGGCCGTTTTCCGCCGTCTCACGCTTTTCGATGATGATGACGTCGCCGTCCTGGATGTTGTCATCGATCATGGAGTCGCCGCGCACCCGCAGCGCGTAGGTATTCTTGCGCACCATGTTGGCGGGCACCGCGACGCTCTCGCGCTGCTCGCACAGGTCCACCGGCTGGCCCGCCGCCACCCAGCCCAACAGGGGCACATCCACCAGCCCCACGGGGGCGATGTCCACAGGCTCGAGCGCCGGGGACCACACGGGCCGGCGCCGCTTCGGCAACAGCATACTGACATCGGCCATGAGAAACTCTCCTTGAATTGACGGCATCTCGGGGCACGGGAACAAAACTAGCCCCTGTGCCGTCATAAATCAATAGCTTTGCCCGCCCGCACAGCATCGACGCCTGGGTACCGCGGCCTGGCGCCGCCGCGGTCCACTGAGCGCCCTTGGCACCGGTGAGCCCCTGACCGGTGATCACAGACCGATAACATGGAATAATGCGACCATGACCGACAACAAGACCAAGACCACCAAGACCACCGCCATCGTCCTGCTCGCCGTCGTCGCCATCGCCAGCCTCGCGCTCGGGCTGTGGCTGAGCCAACGCCTGCACCAGGGCCCGGGCCACGAGGCCTCCTCCGGACCCGCCCTGCGCGAGGGGATCCCCAAGGGCCTGCACGCCACCGTGCTGCCTCACGGCAAGGCGGTCGCCCCCTTCAAGCTGACCGATTCCAACGGCAAGCCCTTCGACGTCGACCGCCTGCGGGGCAAGTGGAGCTTCATTTTTTTCGGCTATACCAATTGCCCGGACGTCTGCCCCTTGACCTTGAGCATCCTCAACGGCGTCTACCAGAAACTGCAGAACACGCCGGCCGATGTCGCCAACACGCAAGTCGTGTTCGTCTCGGTCGACCCGCGCCGCGACACGATCCCGGAGCTGAAGAAGTACGTGCACTTTTTCAACCCCCACTTCATCGGCGCGACCGGCCCGATCAAGCAGATCAACGACATCACCAAGCAATTCGGAATCCTCTACAGCTACACCAAGGATCCCAAGAGCAAGGCCGGCTACACGGTCAACCACAGCGCGCAGATCATCCTGGTCGACCCGCAGGCCCGCGAGCGCGCCATCTTCTCGCCGCCGCACAAGATCGACAAAATCACGACCGCCTTTCGCAAGATTCGCCACTACTACGAGGGCTCATAGCACGATGAAACGTATCAAGACGCTTACCGGAATCGGGCTGGCCGGGCTGCTGGCCCTGACCGCCGCCCCCGCCCTGGCCGCCGCGGGGCTGAGCGCCCATGAACCCTGGGTCCGCGAAGCCCCGCCCATGGCGCGCATGCTCGCCGGCTATGTCACCCTGAAGAACGCGACCGGCCAACCGGTCACGATCACCGGCGCCGAGAGTCCGGCCTTCGGGGCCGTGGAGCTGCACCGCAGCGTGATCAAAAACGGCGTGGCGCACATGATCAAGCAGGACCATGTCACCGTCCCGGCCCACGGCAAGTTCAGCTTCGAGCCCGGCGGCTATCACCTGATGCTCATGCAGCCCAAGCACCCGCTCAAGGCCGGCGACAACGTGAAGATGACGCTGCGCCTCAAGGACGGGCGTACGCTGAGCTTCACGATGCCGGTGCGCAAGGCCAACGGCGGCGCCATGCACATGAACCACTGACGCCGCGATGGCACCGCAGCGCCCCGGGCCAGGCCCGCCCGCCGACAAGGGGGCGGGCCTGCTCGATCACCTTGCCGCGTGGGCGCAGTATCCACTGCCGACCCACGCCATCTCGCGGCTCGTGCATGCGCTCGCGCGCTCACGCCGTCGCTGGTTGAAGGACATCCTGATCCACCGGTTCATCGCCCACTTCGGCGTGGATATGAGCGAGGCCCGACAGGAACGAGCGTCGGACTTCCCCGACTTCAACAGCTTCTTCACCCGTGCCCTGAAACCCGGCTGCCGCCCCGTGGTCTCGGGCCGCGGCGAGCTCGCCTGCCCGGTCGACGGTGCCGTCAGCCAATGCGGCCGCATCGAGGCCGATTCCCTGTTCCAGGCCAAGGGCCACGACTACAGCCTGCGCGCGCTGCTCGGCGGCTCGCCGGCCCTGGCCGAAACCTTCGCCGACGGTGAATTCGCCACCCTGTATCTGTCCCCGCGCGACTATCACCGCATCCACATGCCCCTGGACGGCCGGCTGCGCACGATGCTGCACGTGCCGGGGCGCCTGTTCAGCGTCAACCCCCGCACCACCCGGGCGGTGCCCGGGCTGTTCGCGCGCAACGAGCGCGTGGTCACGGTCTTCGACACGGCGGCCGGCCCCATGGCCCTGGTGCTCGTCGGCGCCATCAACGTCGCCAGCATCGAGACCGTCTGGCACGGCGAGGTCACGCCGCCCGCCGGCCGCCGGCTGCGCCAATGGGGCTACGCAGACCAGGCCCCCCCCCTGCTGCTCGAACGCGGCCAGGAGATGGGCCGCTTCAACATGGGCTCCACGGTCATCGTGCTGTTCGGTGCGAACAGCATCGCCTGGGACGAGGCCCTCACCGCCGGCGCCCCCGTCCGCATGGGCCAGCGCCTGGGCCGCCAGCGCGCCTGACCCCGCCCGGCCGGGGTGCACTTCCCGGGCGGTGGTCTATCCTTAATAAATTGGTTGGTCTTTGGCAGGGCCGGGCCCGGCCGCAGCGGCCGGGCCGGGATGTCCGGCATCCTGCCCAATGGGGTGTGCCCCGGTCCAGGGAGCGGTTCGCGGCGCCACACCGACAACGGTGCGCGAGGTAGACCATGAGCGACAAACCCGTTCCCGAGAATCCGCAACGCGTCGACTGCGAGCAGTGCCTCACCGAGATCCCGGCCTCCGTGGCGCAAAGCTACGAAGGCCCGGACTATGTCCATTATTTCTGCGGCCTGGAGTGCTTCACCCGTTGGCAGGCCAAGGAGTCCGACTGAACCGCCCGGGCGCCGACCCCGACGCGCTCAGGCGCGCGCCCAATCGAAGGCGACCACCTCGCCGATAGACGAGGCGCCGACGAGCAGCATCAGCAGCCGGTCGACACCCAGGGCGACCCCGGCGCAATCGGGCAGGCCGTGGCCGAGCGCGGCCAGCAACCGCTCGTCGGCCGCCACGGCGCCGGCGCCGAGCCGCCTGCGCCGCCGGGCGTCCGCCTCGAAGCGGCGGCGCTGCTCGTGCGCGTCGGCCAATTCGTGAAAGCCGTTGGCGAGTTCCATGCCGTCCAGGTAGAGCTCGAAGCGCTCGGCCACGGGCGGCGGCCCCGGGCGCAGCCGGGCCAGGGCGGCCTGCGAGGCCGGAAAATCGTAGACGAAGACCGGTTGGCCCCGCGGCAGGCGGGGCTCCAGCGCACCGGCCTGTAGCAGCTCGAGCCAGCCGTCCCGATCATCGTCCGCCAGACCCGCCACCGTTCCCAGCTCGAAATCCCGGGCGCGGGCTTGCAGCTCTTCGCCGCCGGCCCGGTGCGGATCGATACCCAGGTAACGCTCAAAGGCCTCCGCGTAGCTCAGGCGTAGGGCCGGTCCCGGCGACAACCATCCGGCGACCACCTCGACCAACAGGGCCTCGACCTCGTCCATCAAGCCGTGGTGGTCAAGCCCCGGCCGGTACCACTCGAGCATGGTGAACTCCGGCTGGTGTCGACGCCCCACCTCCCCCTGGCGGAAGACCTTGCACAGCTGATAGATGGGACCGCTGCCCGCGGCGAGCAGGCGCTTCATGGGAAACTCGGGCGAGGTATGCAGATAACGGGGCTGGCCGGACGGTGCGCCCGGGCCGGCGTAGCGCGTCGTGAAGCTCTCGATGTGGGGATCGGTGGCGGCGGCGCTGGAGAGGATGGGCGTTTCGACCTCCAGGACGCCCCGCCGGGCGAAGAAGGCGCGCAGGCGCGCATTCAGCTCGGCGCGCCGCTCGAGCAGCCCCCGCCCCGCCGACGGACGCCAGTCGCTGCCGTCCGTGCGGGGCTCGTCGCTCATGCGCGTACGGCTCTGCCTCGCCGGGGCGCGCCGGGCCCGCCCCTAGTCCTTGGCGCGCGAGACATACTCGCCGGTCCGGGTGTCGACCTTGATGAGCTCGTCGACATCCAGGAACAGGGGCACTCGCACCACGGCCCCGGTCTCCAGGGTGGCCGGCTTGCCGCCGCCGCTGGCCGTGTCGCCGCGCACGCCCGGCTCGGTGTCGGTGATCTTGAGGATCACGAAGTTCGGCGGCGTAATACTGATCGGGGCGCCGTTCCACAGGGTGACCGTGCACATGTCCTGCTCCTTGAGCCACTTGGCCGCATCGCCCACGGCGGCCTCGTCGGCCCCCACCTGCTCGAAGGTCTCCGGGTGCATGAAGTGCCAGTGCTCGCCGTCGTTGTACAGGTACTGCATTTCGGTCTCGTGCACGTCGGCCGCCTCGATCGAATCGCCCGACTTGAAGGTGCGTTCCACGACCCGACCGGAGATCAGATTGCGAAACTTGACGCGGTTGAAGGCCTGCCCCTTGCCGGGCTTGACGAACTCGTTCTCGATGATGCTGCACGGGTCCCCGTCCAGCATGACCTTCAAACCGCTCTTGAACTCATTGGTACTGTAGCTAGCCATCGCTTCCTCGTTCTGGGATCATTTGGCCGATCGGACTGACATATTCGGACTATGATACCGCGTTCCGCCGTCACTTGGCACACCGCCCCCCGGGAGAACACGGCCTGGCAGCAGGCCCTCGCCTCGGCCATCCGCGACCCGCACGAGCTGCTGGCCGCGCTCGACTTGCCGGACTCGATGCTGCCGGCGGCCCGCGCGGCCGCCGAGCGCTTCGGGCTGTGCGTGCCGCGGGGCTACCTCGAGCGCATGGAGCGCGGCAACCCCCACGACCCGCTGCTCCTTCAGGTGCTGCCGGGCGCCGCGGAGCTCGTCGACACCCCCGCCTTCGCGGGCGATCCGGTGGGCGACCTGCAGGCCATGACCCGCCCGGGACTGCTGCACAAGTATCACGGTCGCGTCCTGCTGGTCACCACGGCCGCGTGCGCGGTGCACTGCCGCTATTGTTTCCGCCGCGACTTTCCCTACGCCCAGGCCAATGCCGGCGCCGCCTCCTGGCGCCAGGCCCTGGACTATATCGGCGCCGACCCATCCATCTCGGAGGTCATTCTCAGCGGCGGCGATCCGCTGTCGCTGAGCGACCGGCGCCTGTCGGCCCTGGCCGAGGCCCTGGCCGCCATTGCCCACGTACGCCGCCTGCGCATCCACACGCGCCAGCCCATCGTACTGCCCGAACGGGTCGATGCAGCGTTGTTGGCCTGGTTGAGGGCCTCGCCCTTGCAGACGGTCGTCGTGGTCCATGCCAACCACCCGCGCGAGATCGACGCCCGCGTCGCGGCGGCATTGGACAGGCTGCGCGGCGCCGGCCTTACCCTGTTCAACCAGGCGGTCCTGCTGCGGGGGGTCAACGACGATGCCGATACCCTGGCCGCGCTGAGCGAGGCGCTGTTCGACAGCGGTGTCGTGCCGTATTACCTGCACCTGCTGGACCGCGTCCGGGGCGCGGCCCACTTCGAGGTCGAAGAAAGTCGCGCCCGGGAACTCGTCGACGCGCTGCGCAATCGCCTGCCCGGTTATCTGGTCCCACGGCTGGTGCGCGAGCAGCCCGGCCGGCCCGCCAAGACGCTGCGCGAGGCCAGCGCGGGTGAACCAAGTCCACCGCGCGGGTAGACGCTGTCCAAACAATAATGTCATACTGGCATAAAGGTCTGCCAGACAAGGACTTACAGTCTGGCATCAACGAGTAGACAGGAGGGTCCAGGTGGGCAAGCCCCTCGGTTTGAACGTCCCCGAGCGCACCAATTCCGGTAAGCACGGCTTCGACGTTCGCCCCAAGAAAGTCGAGCAATGGCTCGCGGCGCTGCCCATGGCCAATGTGGGCGAGACGGCCCGCCTGGTCTTCCATGCGTTGACCCAGACCAATCGCCAGGAGATCCAGGCCGCCGAGCGGCTGCGCTTTCTCGAAATGCTGCGCGAACCGGTGCTCTACATCACCGAGGCCCTGAAGAAGCACTTCTTGAGTATCCCCTTCCCGCTGCCGCCCAAGGCCCAGAAGGTCGCCGCCCTGGCGCGCGAGCTTTGCGCGGAGATGGCCACGGGCTACAAGATCGCCCTGGAGGATTCGGCCGCGCGCAGCTCCCTGTTCTCCGACAGCCGCCAGCTGCAACAGCTCATCCATCGCGCGCTGACCTATCAGGGGCGCATGCTGCTCACCGCCTACCAGGTCTACGGCGCCTACCCGCCCGGCATCTGGCGCGAGATACACGCCTTGTACGCCTATGCCGAGAACAACAAGCTGCATCGCTCGCCCGTCGTGGACGGCCAGCGCCGGCTCGTGCCCAAATCGACCATCAGCAACGAATACAAGCGGATCCTGCTGCTCTCGCTCACCTCGCCCTACCGCCTGCGCCAGGGCGAGGCCGAGAAGGTCTACATCAATCTGGAGCGCTGGGCGGTCCATGCCCACCTCAACCCTGTCCAAAAGGACGAGAGTCTCAGCGGCCGTTTCGTCGTCGTGCTCAACGGGGACAACCCGCCGAGCTACATCCCCCTGTCCAAGCACAACCACTACCCGGAGCTGTGCCGCGTACTGGCGACCGACGACCTGGCGCGGGTCATCCGCGAGCAGATCGCCCAGATCCAGGACGAGCCGCTGACCACCCTCACCGGCATCGACAAACAGACCCCGACGCTGTCGAGCGATCTGATGCGCCGGCTCATGCTCGCCTGGGGCGTCACGCCCAAACGCAGCTTCTCGCGCACCGACAAACGCGACAAGGTCGTCGTGGCCATGGGCCTGACCTCCACCCATCACTTCATCAGCCGCGACCGAGGTCAACAGGCCGCCGAAGAGGCCGCCCACGGGGCCACCGCCGAGGACCCCTTTCATCAGCCGGCCCAGTTCGACAGCATCCCGGTGCTCGACATCAACCAGGAGCAGCCCGACGTCTGGGAACTGGTCTATCCCCACGACGTCACCGGCTTCGAACCGGCCCCGCCGGCCCCGGCGAGCGAGTCCTCGCCGACTCAGAGCGCGGAGCGCTATCACGCCGACATCTGGAAGATGGTCAACGAAAGCGCCGGGGGCTGCTGCCTGGTCAGCGAACATCAGCAGCACTCCAATGTGCTGGTCGGCGAGCTCATCGGTCTGCGCCGCCAGGAACAGGAGGAAGGCCCGCGGCGCTGGAGCATCGGCGTCATCCGCTGGATGAAATCCACCGAACAGGGCCAACTCACGCTCGGGGTGCAGATGCTCACGCCCGACGCCGCCCCGATCGGCCTGCGCACCGTGGGCGGGCACGGCCAGGCAAGCGACCACCGCGCCCTGCTGCTGCCGGACCTGGCCGCGATCAACCAGCCCGCCACCGTCATTACCCCACCGGTGCCCTATCGGGTGGGCAGCAAGGTGACGCTGAATGTCCAAGGCCACCATACGGGCGTGGAGTTGACCAAGATGATGGAGAACACGGGACTGTTCGCCCAGTTCCAGTTCGCGCTCATGGACAAACCCGAGCAGAAGAAGCCCACGGACAGTTGGGCGGACGACCGCGACTTCAGCAATGTGTGGTCATCGATATAAGCGCCCGCCCGAGCCGCGTGTCCACCCAACGCTGGTCACGGACGGGCAAAATGCCGTATAACGTCGTTGCGACGAGGCGCGACCGGACACCGGCGAGCGGCGCGCCCAGCATGGAAATAGAGAGAGCTTGTGAGTAGCGACAACCTCCTGCGGGTCCTGAGCCTGTTCGATTCCTCTGAAGAGGCCGAGGCGATGATCAACGTCCTGCGCAACGCCGGGCACATCGTGCGCGACATCCGTGCCGAAGACGACGAGGACATGCGCGCCGCCATCGACGAGCACCCCCTGGACCTGATCCTGGCCCGGCCCGAGCTGCCCCTGCTCAAGGGCCAGCAGGCGCTGGAGATCATCGCCGCCAGCGGGCGCGACCTGCCCCTGCTGATCCTCACCGGCCCCGGAGAGGAGTCCGGCTCACTCGAACTGCTCCACGCCGGGGCGCGCGACATCGTCGCCATGGACCAGCACGAGCGCCTCAAGGCCATCGTCAATCGCGAAATCGGCGACCTGCGCGCCCGACGCGAGCATCGACGCTGCGAGAAGATGCTGCGCGAGACCGAAAAGCGGGCACGCGACCTCATCGACAGTTCACGCGACGCCATCGCCTACGTGCACGACGGCATGCATATCTATGCCAACACCGCCTACCTGAAGATGTTCGGCTATGGCAGCCAGGACGACATCCAGGGCGTGCCGATCATGGACATGGTCGCCAGCGAGGACAATGCGCGGTTCAAGGAATTTCTCCGCAAGTACGCCAAGGGCGATACCAGCGAGAGCACCCTGGAGGTCCACGGCCAGCAGGGCGACGGGCGCAAGTTCAAGATCACGATGGAATTCTCGCCCGCGAGCATGGAGGGCGAGGCCTGCACGCAGATCATCATTCGCGACCAGACGCTGAGCCAGGAGCTGGAAAAGAAACTCAGCGTCTTGAGCAAACAGGACCTGCTGACCGGTTTGTACAACCGGGCCTATTTCCTGGAGCAGGTCGACAAGCTGGTCTCCCGGGCCGTCGAGGGCAAGGCGCGCGGCGCCCTGCTCTATATCTATCTGGACGAATACAAGAGCATCAAGGAAAACATCGGCATCTCGGGCGGGGACCTGTTCCTTGCCGACGTCGCCAATCTGCTCAAGTCAAAGCTGGGCGAGACGGGGCTGCTGGCCCGGTTCGAAGGCGAGGTCTTTACCCTGCTGCTGGAGAAGGTCGATGCCGGACACGCCGAGAAACTCGCCAAGGGCATCTGCAAGCTGATTGAGGATTATTTCTCCGACGTCGCCGGCCAGACGGTGCGCACCACCGCGAGTATCGGCATCAGCCTGATCAACGAGACGGCGGGCAACGGCCAGCATTCGCTGCTCAACGCCGAGAAGGCCTGCGAGTCCGTCCGCGATGCGGGCGGCAACCATTACATCCTGCACAATCCGGCGGTGGCCGGCCTGGCCGAGCAGGAAAAGGTCCTGCAGTGGTCGCAGAGGATCAAGGACGCCCTGCAGCAAAACCAGTTCCAGCTCCTGTACCAGCCGATTGTGAGCCTGCACGGCGAGGAAGGCGAAAACTACGAGGTTTTCGTGCGCATGCTGGACGAGAACAACAACGAAATCGAGCCCAGCGAATTCATCCCCGCCGCCGAGCATGCGGGGCTGATGCTCTATATCGATCGCTGGGTGCTGGCCAATGCCTTCAAGACGCTGGCCGAGCGTCTCGAGGGCGGCACCAAGACACGGCTGTTTATCAAGCTCTCGGGGGCCTCACTCACCGACGATCAGTTCATGCCCTGGGTCAGCGAACGCATCAAGGCCCTGCGCCTGCAGGCGGACAATATTGTCTTCACGATGGACGAGCCCGCCGCCCTCAATCACCTCAAGCGCGCCCAGGAGGTCGTCACGGGGCTCAAGCAGTTGCACTGCCGGTTCGCGCTCGACCACTTCGGCACCGAGCAGAACACCTTCGACTCCGTCAAACACCTGGACGTGGACTACATCAAGCTCGACCACTCACTGGCCAACAACCTCGCGACCAACGTCGAGGGCCAGGAGCGCATCAAGGCGATCAGTGAAGAGGCGAGCCACATGGGCAAGCGCACCATCGCGGCCTTCGTCGAGGACGCCAACAGCCTGGCCGTGCTCTGGCAGTGCAGCGTGGACTATATCCAGGGCTACTTCCTGCAGGGCCCGGGCCCGGAGATGGACTACGACTTCACCGAAGAGGGCTGAGCGGCGCTCAGTCCAGTACGTGCCCGCTCAATCCAGTACATGAGAGACCAGCCCGTCGGCGAGCTTGGGCTCGAACCAGGTCGATTTGGGCGGCATGACCTCGCCGGCATCGGCCACCGCCATCAACTGCTCCATGCGGGTGGGATACAGCGACAGGGCCAGCGCCATCTCGCCGCTGTCGACGCGGCGCTCCAGTTCCTCCAGGCCGCGGATGCCGCCGACGAAATCGATGCGCTCGTCGCGGCGCGGGTCCTCGATACCCAGCACCGGCTCGATCAGATGGTTTTGCAGCAGACTCACGTCCAGTCGTCCCACCGGGTCGTCCTGCGGCACGCGCGAGTCCTGAATGCGCAGCCGGTACCACTGACCGGCCAGGTACAGACCGAACTCGCCGCTTTGCGCCGGGCGCACGGCCGCCCCTTCCGGGCTGACGTCGAAACGCTCACGCACGCGCTCGAGCAGGGCCTCGGGCGTCAGACCGTTGAGGTCCTTGACCACACGATTGTAGTCGAGGATCTGCATCTGGTTGTCCGGGAAGATCACCGACAGGAAGTAGTCGTAGTTCTGCTCTCCCGTATCCCCGGGATTGGCACCGCGGCGCATGGCCGCCACGCGCGAGGCCGCCGCCGAGCGGTGGTGGCCGTCGGCGATGTACAGGCAATCCATGGCGTCGAACGAGGCGGTCAACTGCTCCACGACCGGGGCCTCGCGTACCACCCACAGGCGATGGCGCACGCCGTCGGCCGCGGTGACGTCGTAGTCGGGCTCGCCCGCCGTGGCCTTGTCCACCAGTGCGTCGATCGCGCTCTGGTGACGGTAGGTGAGAAACACGGGCCCGGTCTGGGCGTTGAGGGCATCGATCTGGCGCACCCGGTCGTCCTCCTTGTCCGGACGCGTGAACTCGTGTTTGCGAATTCGGTTGCTGTCATAGTCGTCGACGGAGGCCACGGCCACCAGACCGGTCTGCGTGTGCGCCCCCATGTCCAGGCGATACAGGTAGTAGCAGGGCTGGGCATCGCGCTGCAGGACGCCCTCGGCGACCATGCGCTGCAGGTTCTGCGCGCCTTTGGCGTAGACGGCGGGGTCGTGGGGGTCGGTGCCCTCGGGCAGGTCAATCTCCGGCTTGGAGATATGCAGGAAGCTCCAGGGCCGACCCTGGACCCGCTCACGCGCCTCGGCGCTGCTCAACACATCGTAGGGCGGAGCGGCCACGTCGGCGGCGTGCTCGGGCACCGGGCGCAACCCGGCAAAGGGACGAATCAAGGACATATTGGCTCCGTGGTCTCGAAGGGCCACGTTAATGGCCGCTCAAAAGCGGTGTATTGTACCGGATCGTGCCCCCCTCACCCAAGTTGCGGGCGCGGACGGGCCGGGCCGCCGCCGTACTGGTCCTGGCGCTGGAGCACCGCGATGCGCTCGCCGAGCGGCGGATGGGTCATGAACAGGCGCCGCAGGCCGCGGCCCATGGCCCCGGCGATGCCGAAGGCCGCCATTTGATCGGGCAGATGCGCCTGGCCGGCGCTGGCCTGCAGACGCTGCAGGGCCGCGATCATCTTGGCCCGCCCGGCCAGGGCGGCCCCGCCGGCGTCGGCGCGGAACTCGCGTCGGCGGCTGAACCACATCACGATGGCGCTGGCCAGGATACCCAGGACCAGCTCGGCCACGATGGCCGTGATCCAAAAGGCCGGCCCATGCCCGCGTTCGCTCTTGAACACGACGCGGTCGACCAGGTGCCCGATGACCCTTGAGAGGAAGATGACGAAGGTGTTGACCACCCCCTGGATCAGCGCCAGGGTGACCATGTCGCCGTTGGCGATATGGCTGACCTCGTGTCCCAGTACCGCCTCGGCCTCGTCCCGGCTCATCTGGCGCAGCAGGCCGGTGCTGACCGCGACCAATGCCCGGTTGCGGCTCGCGCCGGTGGCAAAGGCATTGATGTCCGGTGCATCATAGATGGCGACCTCGGGCATGCCGATCCCGGCCTGGCGGGCCTGGCGGCGCACGGTCTGGACCAGCCAGGCCTCGGTCGCGTCGCGGGGCTGCTCGATGACCCGGGCGCCGGTCATGTGGCGCGCCGTCCACTTGGAGATCAACAGGGAAATGAACGAGCCCCCGAAGCCGAACACGGCGGCGAATACCAGCAGGGCCGGCAGATTCAGTCCGCCGCCCTGGGCCTCGAAATAGCGCTCGACCCCGAGCAGGCGCAGGGTAATGCCCAGCACCACAAGGATTGCCAGGTTGGTGGCCACATACAAGAACACGCGCTTCATCGCCAAGCTCCCGGATAGTTGGAGAAAATCGATATCTCGCAAGCTTAGATGGGGTCGCCGGGCGCAAATTCAACGGAATTTTGACAACTATTAACGAACCGCCGGTAGGCACGTCGGCAGCGGCGCGACGCCCTGGATTGGCCAAATCTTGACGAAAATTTGAGAAACAGGCGCCCACTGCCTATAATGCCCGGCTTTGTCGCCCCCGCGGCGGGACCGGGCAACGGGCTTGGGGGCGCTCCGGCGAGGAACGTCCATGCAAGAGCCACAGCGCCTCCAGCAGTCCCAACAGTGCAGCGTCTTCTGGGTGAAGATCTTCCCCTTCCTGCGCTGGCTGCCCCTGGTCAACCGCGAAACGCTGCGGGCCGACGCCCTGGCGGGGCTGACCGGCGCCATCATCGTCCTGCCCCAGGGCGTGGCCTTCGCCACCATCGCCGGCATGCCCCCCGAGTACGGCCTCTACGCCGCCATGGTACCGGCGCTGATCGCCGCCCTATTCGGTTCGTCCTGGCACCTGGTCTCGGGCCCGACCACGGCCGCCTCCATCGTCCTGTTCGCCTCGCTCAGCGCCTTTGCCGAACCGGGCTCGCCCGAATACGTGCGCCTGGCCCTGACGCTGACCTTCATGGTGGGCGCCATCGAGCTCATCATGGGACTGGTGCGCCTGGGCACCCTGGTCAACTTCATCTCCCATTCCGTGGTCGTGGGCTTCACCGCCGGCGCCGCCATCCTGATCGCGACCAACCAGGTCAAGAATTTCTTCGGCGTGGCCATCCCGCGCGGCTTGGGCTTCCACGAGGTCTTCGCCTCGCTGTTCTCGCAGCTCGACAAGGTCAATCCGTATGTCACCGGTGTCGCCCTGGTCACCCTGTTCGCGGGGATCCTGGTCAAACGCTTCTGGCCACGCATCCCCTATATGATCGTCGCCATGCTCGCCGGCAGCGCGGTATCGATCACGCTCAACGCAATGTTCGGCAAGGCGGTCACGGGCATCCAGACGGTGGGCGCCCTGCCCGCCTCGCTGCCGCCCCTGTCGGCGCCGGACCTGACTCTCACCACGTTCAAGGAGCTCGCGCCCGTGGCGGTGGCGGCGACCCTGCTCGCCCTGACCGAAGCGGTCTCGATCGCCCGCTCCCTGGCCGCGCGCTCGGGCCAGCGCCTGGACGGCAACCAGGAGTTCAAGGGCCAGGGCCTGTCCAACATGGTGGGCAGCTTCTTCTCTTCCTATGTGGCCACCGGCTCGTTCAACCGCAGCGGCGTCAACTACGAGGCCGGGGCCCGCACCCCCTTGGCCGCCGCCTTCGCCGGTGTCATGCTCATGGGAGTCATGCTCCTGGTCGCCCCCTACGCGGCGTACCTGCCCAATGCCGCCATGGCCGGTATCCTGCTCCTGGTGGCCTGGGGGCTCATCGACTTTCACCACATCGCCCAAATCGTTCGCACCAGCCGCTCCGAGACCGGCATCCTCGTGACCACCTTCCTGGCGACCCTGTTCGTCGAACTCGAGTTCGCCATCCTGCTCGGCGTCTTCCTCTCGCTCATCATTTACCTCAACCGGACCTCGCGCCCGGCCATCCATACACTCGTGCCCGACCCCAGCGACGAACACGGCAAGCTGATCACCAACCCGAATCTGCCCGAGTGTCCACAGCTGAAGATCGTGCGCATCGACGGCTCGCTGTTCTTCGGCGCCGTGAACCACGTCGAGGAGACCCTGCAAAGCTACGATCAGCGAGAGCCCGAACAAATCCGCCTGCTGATCGTCGGCTCGGGGATCAACTTCGTCGACCTGGCCGGTGCCGAGATGATCGTCAAGGAGGCCAAGCGACGCCGCGCCATGGGCGGCGGGCTGTACCTGTGCAAGGTCAAGGACGCGGTGTGCCGCATTTTCAAGCGCGGTGAATACCTCGATGTCATCGACGAGCGCCACGTCTTCGCCTCCAAGGCCGAGGCCATACACGAACTGGTCATCAAGAGCCTCGACCCGGAACGCTGCCGACGCTGCGACAAGCGCATCTTCTCCGAATGCGACGTCATGCCCAAGCCCGCCAAGTGAGCCCACGCGCAGCCCGGCCGGCCCCCTCCGGGGCCCTGGCCGTCCCGCTAAGCCACTAATATACTGGCAGTTTTACAGCCGGCGCCGGCCCCCCGGCGCCGGCCTCGCCTGCGGCGACCCGCCGTTACGTGCTATTATTCGGTGTGGCCCCGAAGCGGGAGCCGGCCTCGGCCGCCGGCGGGGCCGCCCAGACCCGGCCGACGCCCCGGTGGGCGTCGATAACAAGGGGCGAGGGAATCGCGAACAACCATGGCACCCTGGCAAACATCGCAGCAGCAAAGACTCCGCTCGGCCGCGCTCGTGCGCCGTCGGTTGCGCCGTGCGCGCCAGTGGCTCGCCGAGCGCGTGCCCAAGCACTTCCCGATCGCCTACAAGCTCGCCTTGATCATCACGCTGTTGATCGTCGTCGGCATGACCCTGCTCGGCATGGTCATCGTCAAGAACCAGACGCAGTTGCTTCGCCAACAGATGCACGAGTTCGGCCAGACGGTCGTGACCCAGCTGGCCGAATCCTCCAAGGAACTGGTCCTGTCCGACGACCGGCTCGGCCTGAAGGTGCTCATCAACAACCTGGGCTCCAACGATCACCTGCTCGGCGCCGTGATCTATTCGGACAACGGCAAGGTCCTGGTCTCGCGCGGGGTGGTACCCAAGCAGGACATCCTCGACCTCTACCACCGCGCCCGCCAGCTCGGCAACAACAGCTATACCTTCGACTGGCACTGGACCAACCGGGATCAGCACAGCGTCAACGTCGTCTCCTATCTGGTCCCCATCCGCTTTCACAAGCTCGTCGCGGGCCATGCCCTCATCACCTTCAGCGCCGACACCATGAGCCAGGCCATCCACGATGCGATTCGGGCGATCGTCGCGGCGACCGTGCTGATGATCGTACTGGGGATCATCACCTCCGTGGTGATGGGCCGGCGCCTGTCCAGGCCGATCCACGACCTCATGGACGCCAGCCGCGCGATCGACCAGGGCAACCTGCGCTACCGAATCCGGGACCGGCGCAACGACGAGATCGGCCACCTCATGGATGCCTTCAATACCATGGCCGCGGGGCTGTTGGAAAAATCACAGGTCGAAAACGCCTTCTCCCGCTTCGTCTCGACCAACGTCGCCCGCCAGATTCTGGAAAACCTGGACCACATCAAGCTCGGCGGCCAACACATGAAGGGCTCGGTCCTGTTTGCCGACATCGTCGGCTTCACCAGCATGTCCGAGAAGCTCACCCCCGATGAGGTCGCCAAGCTGCTCAACGAATACTTCTCCTACATCTCCCTGGCCAGCCAGCTCCACCGCGGCACCATCGACAAGTACATGGGCGACTGCGCCATGGTGGTGTTCGGCATTCCGGACAGCGATGAGGAGCACGCCTTCAACGCCGTCTCGTGCGCGGTCATGATCCAGCGCCTGGTCGAGCGGCTCAACGCCCAACGCGTGCGCGAAGGCAAGTTTCCCATCCATTTCCGCATCGGGGTCAACAGCGGCACCATGCTCGCGGGCAACATGGGCTCCCAGGAGCGCATGCAGTACACGGTGGTCGGAGACTCGGTCAACCTGGCCGCCCGCCTGTACGATGCCGCCGGCGCGGGCCAGATCATCGTGACCGAGGAATTCTGCAACGACCCCAGCGTCCAGGGCCGCATCATCGCCCGGCGCCACAAGTCGATCCGGCTGCGCGGCAAGAGCCGTCCGGTGACGACCCACCTCGTCAGGGACGTGGCGGCCACCTACCGTGAGAGCATGGATGCCCAGATCACCGAAATCATTGGTGACAGAAGCGTGGCATGAAAAAGCATCTCGCTGTCCTGCTCCTCGGCGCGGTAGTGGGCCTTTCCGGTTGTGCCCAACTCTACGCGCTGCGCTCGGACGTCGGCCAGCAAGCCGACCATTGGGCGGCCCAGAAGGAGTACGGCAAGGCCATCGACACCCTGGAGCACGTCTCCAAGGACCACGCCCACTACCGCGACCTGCGGGCCAAGCTGGCCGACATCCGCCGTAAGGCGGACGCCTACGTGCACGCCACGCTCACCCGGGCGGGTCAACTCGAGGACAAGAAACAGTGGGCCCAGGCCGATAGCCTGCTCGCAACGGCGCACGCTCGCCTGCCCGACGACCCGCGTTTGCAACAGGCGCGCCAGCAGCTGACTCAGCGGCGCGAGGCCTACGTGCGCGAGATCCACTGGCGCGAGCTCATCAGCAAGGGGAGATGGCTGACGAGCGTCACGCCGCTGCGCCAGCGTATCGCGTCGGCGGATCCCGACAGCTGGAGCGCGAGCCGGCGCCTGCGCGCCGCGCGCAAGGAGGGCAAAGAGACCGGCCGCGCCCTGGCCGACGCCGGCCGTCAGGCCCTGGAGCAGGGCAAGCTCACGCTGGCCAAACAGGCCCTGGTCCTGGCCGACGACCTCAACCCGGGGCCCAAGGTCGAATCGGCCCTGTCCGAACTCAAACAGCGCGAGGCCGCCGAGCGTCGCCGGGAGGCCGCCCGGCGGGCCCGCGAACAGGCGGCCAAGGCCAAACGCCGGCGTGAACAGCGCAAGGCCAAAATCGACCAGGAGGTCGCGAGCTATCACCGCTGTTACCGCCATGCCGAATGGGCCTGTGCACGCCGCGCCCTGTCCAGGCTGCACGACCTGGACCCGCGCAATCCTCAACTCGCCGGGCTCGAGCGCCAGCTGACACAGCGCCTGCACAAGCGCCTGGCCGCCGGCATCGAGCGCGGGCGCCGCCTCTACAGCCAGGGCCAGATACAGGCCGCCCTGGACGCCTGGCTACCCCTGCGCAAGCTGGCGCCCCACAACGCCGAGCTCGAAGGCCATATCACCCGCGCCCGCAAGGTCCTGCACAAACTGAAGGAACTGCGCGAAAAGGCGCAGGAAGAAAAGACGGCGGGCGCCGGCGCCTCGGACCCACCCGCCCATTGACACCGTGACGCGCCCGGGCGGCGCGGCTCACTCGCGCCCGGGCTCCAGGCGTTCGATACCGCGAAAGCCGCGGGGCAGCTTGTTGCCCCGCCGACCACGCTCACCCGCGTAGTGTGCCTGATCCTCCTCCTTGAGCGTCACGTGACGCTTGCCCGAAAAGGCGACCAGTCGATCCTCTTCGCCCAGCACCGTAATGGCGCAGACATATTCCTCGTGCTTGGCCGCCCGGGCCGAGGCAATACTGATAATCTTCACGCCCTTGCCGCGTGCCAGCTGGGGCAGCTCCTCGATGGGATGTATCAACAGACGCCCTTCGTTGCTGGCCGCCGCCACCCAATCGGTCTCCATGTCCTCCACCGGCACGGGGGGCAGCACATGCGAGCCCTTGGGGACCTTGAGCACGGCCTTGCCCGACTTGTTGCGCGTGTAAAGGTCCTCGAGCTTGGCCACGAAGCCATAGCCGGCATCGCTGGCCAGCAGGAACAGCTGTTCGGGCTCGCCGAACATGACCCCCGCGAAGGTCGCCCCGTCCGGTGGGTTGAGCCGCCCGGTCAGGGGCTCGCCCTGGCCGCGGGCCGAAGGCAGCGTGTGGGCCGGCACGGCATAGGTGCGCCCGGTGGAGTCGATGAACACCGCGAGTTGGTTGCTGCGACCGCGCCCGGCCTGCAGGTAGGCATCGCCCGATTTGTAGTTCAGCGTTCGGGCGTCGACCTCGTGGCCCTTGGCGGTGCGCACCCAGCCGCGCTGTGAGAGCACGACCGTGACCGGTTCGGCGCTGATGAGCTCGGTCTCGTCCAGGGCCTGGGCCGCGGCACGCTCCATCAAGGGCGAACGGCGCTCGTCGCCGAACGCCTCGGCGTCCGCCTGCAGTTCCTTGCGTACCAGGGTCTTCATGCGCCGGGTCGAACCCAACGTCTTTTCCAAGGTATCGCGCTCCTCGGCAAGCTCCGTCTGCTCGCCCCGGATCTTCATCTCCTCGAGCTTGGCCAGGTGGCGCAGCTTGAGCTCGAGGATGGCCTCGGCCTGGGCCTCGCTCAAGCCGAAGCGCTCCATCAAGGCGGGCTTGGGCTTGTCCTCGCTGCGGATGATGGCGATGACCTCGTCGATATTGAGGTAGGCGATCAGCAAGCCGTCGAGGATGTGCAGGCGCTGGGTCACCTTGTCCAGGCGGAACTGCAACCGCCGGCGCACCGTCTCGAGGCGGAAATCCAGCCATTCCTTGAGCATGTCGCGCAGGTTCTTGACCTGCGGGCGCCCGTCCAGCCCGATGACGTTCATGTTGACGCGGTAGGTGCGTTCCAGATCCGTGGTGGCGAACAGGTGCGCCATCAGGGCCTCGACGTCGACGCGGTTCGAGCGCGGGACAATGACCAAACGAGTCGGGTTTTCGTGATCCGACTCGTCGCGCAGGTCGGCGACCATGGGCAGCTTCTTGGCGTTCATCTGCCCGGCGATCTGCTCCAGGATACGCGCCGGGGAGGCCTGATGCGGCAGCGCCGTGATGATGATATCGCCGTTTTCGCGGTCGTAACGGGCGCGCATGCGCACCGTTCCGCCCCCGGTCTCGTACATGCGTGCCAGGTCATCGCGCGGGGTGATGATCTCGGCATCGGTCGGGTAATCCGGGCCCTTGACGTGCTCGCACAGCTCGGCGACCGTGGCCTTGGGCTGCTCGAGCAGGCGGATGCAGGCGCTGGCCACCTCGCGCAGGTTGTGCGGCGGGATGTCCGTGGCCATGCCCACCGCGATGCCCGTGGTGCCGTTGAGCAGTACGTGGGGCACGCGCGCGGGCAGCAGCGCCGGCTCGTTCAGGGTGCCGTCGAAATTCGGCGCCCAATCCACCGTCCCCTGGCTGACCTCGCTGAGCAGCAGCTCGGAGAAGCGCGACAGGCGCGCCTCGGTGTAGCGCATCGCGGCAAACGACTTGGGATCGTCGGACGAGCCCCAGTTACCCTGTCCATCGACCAGCGGATAACGATAGGTGAATGGCTGCGCCATGAGGACCATGGCCTCGTAGCAGGCGCTGTCGCCGTGCGGGTGGAATTTGCCCAACACGTCACCGACGGTGCGGGCCGATTTCTTGTACTTGGAAGCCGCGTTCAAGCCGAGCTCGGACATGGCGTAGATGATGCGCCGCTGCACCGGTTTGAGACCGTCGCCGATGTGCGGCAGCGCGCGGTCGAGGATCACGTACATGGAGTAGTCCAGGTACGCCTTCTCGGTGAATTCCTTCAGCGGCAGGCGTTCGATGCCGTCGTCGGACGGCGTCTGCGTCGTTTCTGTCATGGTAGGCTATCGTCGGTGCTGAAATTCGAATGGTTCGGCGAACATGCCCGCCGGGCGCTCATCACACGTTGGCCTCGGCCAGGTGGCCCTTCTGCTCGAGCCAGGCCTTGCGGTCGGCGGCGCGCTTCTTGCCCAGCAGCATGTCCATCAGCTGCTGTGTGCCGTCGCCGGGCTTGATGGTCAGGCGCACCAGGCGGCGCGTGTCCGGCGCCATGGTGGTCTCGCGCAGCTGGATCGGGTTCATCTCGCCCAGCCCCTTGAAACGCGTGACCGTGATCTTGCCCTGGCGTTTCTCGGCGGCGAGGCGATCGAGTATGCCCTGACGCTCGCCATCGTCCAGGGCGTAGTAGGTCTCCTTGCCGATATCGATGCGATACAGCGGCGGCATGGCGACGTAGACGCGGCCGGCCGCCACCAGGGGCCAGAAGTGGCGCAGGAACAGGGCCGAGAGCAGGGTGGCTATGTGCGCGCCATCGGAGTCGGCATCTGCCAGGATGCAGACCTTGCCGTAGCGCAGGCCCGTGAGGTCGTCCGAGCCCGGGTCGACCCCGAGGGCCACGGAGATGTCGTGTATCTCCTGGGAACTCAAGACCTGGCCGGGCTCGACCTCCCAGCTGTTCAGGATCTTACCGCGCAGCGGCATGATCGCCTGATAGTCGCGATCGCGCGCCTGCTTGGCCGAGCCGCCGGCCGAGTCGCCCTCGACCAGGAACAGCTCCGTGCGGTCGGTATCCTGCGAGGCGCAGTCGGCCAGCTTGCCCGGCAGGGCCGGCCCCTGGGTGACCTTCTTGCGCACGACCTGGCGCCCGGCGCGCACCCGGCTCTGCGCGCTGTTGATGGCGATCTCGGCGATGCGCTCGCCGGTCTCGGTGTGCTGATTGAGCCACAGGCTGAAGGCATCCTTGACCACGCCCGAGACGAAGGTCGCGCACTCGCGCGAGGACAAACGCTCCTTGGTCTGGCCCGAGAACTGCGGCTCGGCGAGCTTGACCGACAGGATGTAGCTGACGCGCTCCCAGACGTCCTCGGGCGTGATCTTCACGCCGCGCGGCACCAGATTGCGAAACTCGCAGAATTCGCGGATGGCCTCGGTCAAGCCGGTGCGCATGCCGTTGACGTGCGTGCCGCCCTGGGTGGTGGGAATGAGATTGACGTAGCTCTCGACGACATTGGAACCGGCCTCGGGCAGCCACACCACGGCCCAGTCCACGGCCTCGGCATTGCCCTCCATCGTACCGACGAACGGCTCGGCGGGCAGCGTCTCGGCGCCGTCCAGGGCGTCGACCAGATAGGCCTTGAGCCCGTCCTCGTAACACCACTGCTCGCTCTCGCCGCCGGTCTCATCGTGAAAGCTGACCTTGAGCCCGGGACACAGCACGGCCTTGGCGCGCAGCAGGTGCTTGAGGCGCGGCACGGAGAACTTGGGCGAGTCGAAGAACTGGGGGTCGGGCCAGAAGCGCAGGGTCGTGCCCGTATTGCGCTTGCCGACGCTGCCCACCTCCTCGAGGTCGGAGACCTTGGCGCCGTCGGCGAAGGCCATGTTGTATTCCTTGCCGCCGCGCTTGATCCACACCTCCAGGTGCCTGGACAGGGCATTGACCACCGATACACCCACGCCGTGCAGTCCGCCGGAAAAGCGGTAGTTCTTGTTGGAGAACTTGCCGCCGGCATGCAGCCGGGTGAGGATGACCTCCACGCCGGGCACCTTTTCCTCCGGGTGCAGGTCCACGGGCATGCCCCGGCCATTGTCGCTCACCGACAGCGAACCGTCCTTGTGCAGGGTCAGTTCGATGTGGTCGGCATGGCCGGCGACGGCCTCGTCGACGCTGTTGTCCAGGACCTCCTGGGCGAGATGGTTGGGGCGGTCGGTCTGGGTGTACATGCCGGGGCGCTTGCGCACCGGCTCCAGCCCCGTGAGGACCTCGATGGCTTCGGCGTTATAGCTGGGACCTGACGTCATAGGCTCATGAATCTAGTAAAGTGAAAGGTTACGCGCAAGCCGCCGCGCCCGGCAGGGCGGCTGCGCGTCATCATAGCCGAAAACGGCCATGAAGGTTGAACCGGTGTCACAGGCTCACGCCGAGACGCCGCGCCACCTCCTCGTACGCCTCCACGACCCCGCCCAGGCCCTGGCGGAAGCGGTCCTTGTCCAGCTTGTCGCGCGTCTTGGCGTCCCACAGCCGGCAGCCGTCCGGCGTGAACTCATCGCCCAGGAGCACCGCGCCGTGGAAACGGCCGAACTCGAGCTTATAATCGACGAGCAGCAGGCCGGCGTCGAGGAACAGCCGCTTGAGCACGTCGTTGACGCGGAAGGTCAGCTCCTTCATCTGCCCGACCTCCTCGTCGCTGGCCCAGCCGAAGGAACGAATGTGGTACTCGTTGATCATCGGGTCGTGCAGCGCATCGTTCTTCAGAAAAAACTCGAAGGTGGGCGGGTCCAGGTCCTGCCCCTCGGCCACGCCCAGGCGCCGGCAGATGCTGCCGGCCGTGATGTTGCGCACCACGCACTCGACGGGGATCATCTCCAGGCGCTTGACCACGGACTCCTCCTCGGAGAGCAGTTGCTCGAAGTGCGTCGGGATGCCCGCCTCGGCGAGTTTGCCCATGACGAAGGCATTGAACTTGTTGTTGACCATGCCCTTGCGTTCGAGCTGCGCCACCTTCTCGCCGTCGAAGGCCGAGGTGTCGTTGCGAAAGTGCAGAATCAGTTTTTCCGGCTCGTCGGTCGCAAAGACCGACTTGGCCTTGCCCGCGTACATTTCGGCCTTCTTTTGCATGAAACTCTCCCCTGCCGGATTCGGTATCGAAGCGTGTCTATTCGATGGCCCGCCAGTCCAGTGCCTCGCCCTGAGGGGCCACCGCGATCCAATGCGCCTCGCAGCCCAGGGCCTCGGCCAGCGCGGCCCGGGCCAGGGCCGGCGTATTGTTCTGTTCGCTGAGGTGCGCCGCGATCAGGTGCTGCAGGGCCGCGGTGTCGAGCTCGCCGAGCAAGGCCGCCGATTGGGCGTTGCTCAAGTGACCGAACTGGCCGCCCACGCGCTGCTTGAGCGCGGGCGGATACGGTCCCGCCGCGAGCATGGCCTCATCGTGGTTGCACTCCAGCACCAGGGCATTGCAGCGCGCCAGTTGGCGCACGATGTGCGGTGTGATGTTGCCGCTGTCGGTCAGTATTCCCAGGCGCCGGGCCCCGTCGCCGAATACGAATTGACTCGGTTCGCGGGCATCGTGGGGCACCGGGAACGGGTCGACCGCGAGGTCGTCGATCGAAAACGGCGCGTGGCAATTGAACACCCGGGCGTCGGGCACCTCACCCAGGCCGCCGTGGGACCAGGTCCCCTGGGTCGCCCACACGGGCAGGCCGTGGCGGCGCGCCAGACCGCCGACACCGCCAATGTGATCGCTGTGCTCGTGGGTGACCAGGATGGCGGTCAGCTCGGCGGGGGCAAGACCCAAGGCGCCGAGCCGGCGTTCGGTCTCGCGCGCGGAAAAACCGCAGTCGACGAGGACCCGGCTACGCCCGGCCTCGACCAGCGTCGCATTACCGCGGCTGCCGCTGCCCAGGCAGGCGAAACGCAAAGGCCGATCCCCCTTTCGCGCCGCGCGCTCGCGCGGGACTATTTCAGATAGGTCTGCAGGCGTTTCAGGATGTGGCGTGCCACCTGCGTATCGTCGGCCTCGCCGTCCTTGCTCAGGACCTGCACGGTCGTATTCGCCCCGTGGTCGGCGATACGCAGTTGATAGCTGCGCGCCGGCGTCTTGCTCTTGTCGCCGCCGAACAGGCTCGACAGCCAGCCCTGGTCCTTTTGCTTGAAGAAGTCCTTGGGCAGGCGGATGTAATACAGGCCGTTGGAGCGATCGCGGTCCTCGACGGTCACGCCCAGGCGGTCCAGGGCCAGCACGGTGCGCCGCCAGGTGCGCGCGAAGACCTCGCTGACCTCCAGGTTCACGTGACCGTCCACCTGCGCGATCTTGGCTCGCGAGACCTCGGGCCCCGCCTCGGCGACCACGTGCTTGGCCTGGGACTTGCTGGCGCCCAGGTAGACGAGGAAGCGTTCGGTCATCTCCGCCTCGAGCTCGGGGTCCGAGGGGCGCGTCTCCCAGGCAGTCCGGATGACATCCGTACCGTTGTCGTCGGTGGCGTACTGCTTCAGACCGCGCTGGGTGATGAAGACCAGGGTCTTGTTCGGGTCCTTGGCCGGCTCCAGGCGCACCCGGTACTTGTCGCGCAGGCCGGTGGAGTTGATCTTGTTGAGCAGGTTCGAGAAGAAGCCGTCGTCGCCCTCGGCCTTCTGCTCACGCCAATTGGTCTCCATCACGCCCAGCTTGGGTTCGGAGACGGCGATCTTGAAGCCCTGGCGTTCGAGAAAATCCTTGACCCGAGGCCACAGGGCGGCGGGCTTGGCGTCGACCACCAGCCAGCGGATGGCCCCGTCGCGCTTCATGTGCACACCCGGCAGCCCGCCGGCCAGGGCCGAGGCCTCCTGGGTCCCGGCGTTGGCTTGCCCGCCGGACTCGCCCTTGTCCTTGCCCATATAATTGGAGAAGGTCGCCTGGCGCGGTGCGATCTGCGGCACGTCGGTTTGGCTGTCGCCCGGGGTGAGCGTCAGGTCCGGCGGCATGTCCAGGGGCTTGGTCGATTTACTCGACTTGTAGTCCGGTCCGCCGCCGAAGGCGGAACAGCCGGCGGCCAGGGCCACCAGCAACACAATGGCCGCGATTCGACACGACCGGAACAGGATTGACATCGCTTAGAGTACTCCGCCCTCGTGCAGGGCCTGTCTGACGGTTTCATGGTACTGCTCGGACAACGGCGTCAGGGGCAGCCGAATGCCGGGCGGAATCAAACCCATCTCATGCAGCGCCCACTTGACCGGGATGGGGTTGGCCTCGACGAACAGGCCCTTGTGCAGGGGCATCAGGCGCTCGTTGATCTCCGCGGCCTTCGCGCGGTCGCCCGCGATGGCCGCGGCGCACATCTCGTGCATGGCCCGCGGGGCGACGTTGGCCGTCACGGACACGTCCCCCTTGCCGCCGAGCAGCATCAGTTCCATGGCCGTGCCATCGTCACCGCTGTAGATATCCATTCGATCGCCGCAGCGCTGGACAAGTTCCCGGGCCCGCTCCAAATCGCCGGTGGCATCCTTGATGCCCACGATGTTCGAGACGCCGGCCAGGCGCTCGACCGTGTCGGGCCGCATGTCCACGGCGGTGCGCCCGGGCACGTTGTACAGGATCTGGGGAATCGCCACCGCCTCGGCCACGGCCTTGTGGTGGCGGTACAGGCCCTCCTGCGTGGGCTTGTTGTAATAGGGCGTCACCAGCAGGCAGGCATCGGCCCCCGCCTGCATGGCGCAGCGGGTCAGCTCGATGGCCTCGCTGGTGGAATTGGCCCCGGTACCCGCGATCACCGGGATCCGCCCCTTGGCGACCTCGACCACGCGGCGGATGACGCGGCAATGTTCGTCGTGGTCCAGGGTGGCGGACTCGCCGGTGGTGCCGACGGCCACGATGGCGTCGGTCCGGTGCTCGATATGGAACTCGACCAGGGCGGCCAGCGACGCCTCATCGATACCGCCGTCGTCGCGCATGGGCGTCACCAGGGCGACCATACTGCCGTGAAACATGGAGGAGGCTCCCGTAGAATCAAACGTGCATGGTACTGACGCGGCCCGCGTCTGACAAGCTAACGGCCGGCGCGGCCAATCCGGTCCGCCCGGCGCCGCCCGGCATAAGCAGGCGCTATGGGTGTATACACATTTTCACCTGGCGCGGCCCCGGCCAGGCGCTATTCTGCCCTGTAACCCAGGGATATTCCAAGGAGCAGCGCGCCCATGAGCCAGCCCGACCCCGACCCCCGCCCGACCGACGCCGCGGACCGGCCCATTCGCGAGATCCGCATCAACCCCATCGTGCCGGCCGAGTCGGTCCTGGTGGCCACCGCCCGCAGCATGCGCCCGCGCAAGGCCGAGGCCCCGGCCCCGCGCGACACCCGCCAGCACGTGCCGACCTGCCCGTTCTGCCGCGGCAACGAGGACCAGACCCCGCCCATGCTGGACCGCTACCCCCCCGAGGGACCGGACCACTCGGACAGCGACTGGGACATCCGCATCGTGGAGAACCTGTTCCCGGTGCTCGGCGACGAGTCCAGCTCCCCCAACCTGACCTTCGGCCTGCAGCAGGCCATCGACGGCTACGGCCGCCACGAGGTCATCATCGACCACCCGGGCCACGGCATCGCGATATTCGAGATGGCGGAGAGTCACCTGACGACCCTGTTCCGGGCCTACCGCGAGCGCATGCGCACCCTCTACGAGCGCGACGAGCGGATGAAATATGTGCTGGTTTTCAAGAACTTCGGCCCGGCCGCCGGGGCCAGCATGCCGCACACCCACAGCCAGATCATCGCCACCCCGGTCGTGCCCCAGAACGTGCACGACGAGGTCGAAAACAGCCGCGATTTCCACACCAAGCACCACCAGTGCATCTTCTGCACGCTCATCGACGAGGCCCTGACCTTCGAGGCGACCATCTACAACCGCGAGTCGGGCGAGGTCCGCCGGCGCATCGACGTCGGCCAGTACGTCGTCGAGCGGGGCGAAAAATTCATTGCCATCAAGCCCTTCGCCAGCCGCTTCGAGTGGGAGGTCCATATCCTGCCCCTGCACCACCAAGCCGACTTCCTGGACAGCCCCGACGAGGACCTCGCCGACCTGGCCCGGGTCTTCCGGCGCACCATGGCGCGCCTGGACGCGGTCCTGGGCGGGGCCCAATACAACTACTTCCTGCACTCCGTGCCCCACAGCACCGACTTCGACGACTGCCAGGCCAGCTATCACTGGCACCTGGAGATCTGTCCCCGGACCAGCATCCCCACCGGCTTCGAGCTGGGCTCGGGGCTGTTCGTCAACACCATCAACCCCGAAGCCGCCGCGGCCCAACTGCGCGAGGCCCAGATCTGAATCGGCACCCGGGCCGGGCGCAGCCGGCCGCGGCCTATGCTAAACTGGCCGCGTACGGCGAGTTCGGCCGGGCGCCGATTCGGCCCTGCGCCGAGGCAAGGACAGAGGAACAACGACAGACCCCGCCATGAGCAGCCTGCTGATCATCTCTGCCCTGGGTAAGGACCGGCCCGGCCTCGTCAATGAGTTCTCCCAGGCCGTCATGGATTACGACTGCAACATCCAGGACAGCCGCATGAGCATCCTCGGCGGCGAGTTCGCCGTGATCATGCTGGTCGCGGGCCACTGGAACGGCATCGCCAAGCTCGAGGACGGACTGCCCGCCCTGGAGCAGCGCCTGGGCCTGACCATCATCTCGCGTCGTACCGAGGCGCGCGCCGGGACGCACAACGCCATCCCCTACAGCGTCGAGGTCATCGCGCTGGACCACCCTGGCATCGTCAATCAGCTGGCGGGCTTTTTCTCCAGCCGCGGCATCAACATCCACGATCTGTACACCGGCAGTTATGCCGCCGCCCACACCGGCACGCCCATGTTCACCCTGAACATGACCATCGAGATACCGGCCGAGACGCACATCGCCGCCCTGCGCGAGCAGTTTCTGGATTTTTGCGACACCCTGAACCTCGACGCGGTCATGGAACCCGTCAAGGGTTGAAGGGCCGCACTCCGCCCGACAGGAAACGACTATGAGCAAGGTCCAACTCGACAAGCCGATCCCCGATGCCACGTTGCCCGCCACCGGGGACAAGGAAATCTCCCTGCGCGGGCTGCGCGGTCAGAATGCCGTGCTCTATTTCTACCCCAAGGACTCCACCCCCGGCTGCACCCGCGAGGGCCAGGACTTTCGCGACGCCGCGGCCAAGTTCAAGCGCCAGAACGCCGTCATCCTGGGCGTCTCGCGCGACGGCCTCAAGTCCCACGAGAATTTCAGGGCCAAACAAGGCTTCAAATTCGACCTGCTCTCCGATGCCGACGAGACGCTGTGCAAGCTGTTCGACGTCATCAAGATGAAGAACATGTACGGCAAGCAGGTCCGCGGTATCGAACGCAGCACCTTCCTCATCGACACCGAAGGCGTACTGCGCCGCGAGTGGCGCAAGGTCAAGGTCGACGGCCACGTCGACGAGGTGCTCGACGCGCTCAAGGCGCTGAACAAGGGCGCCTGAGCCGCATTCGACGCCGCCGCCTCGTCGCACACCACTGAACCCCAACGCCTGTGGCAGTTAGAACAGCGCAATGAAAAAGCCCGATATTCCCGGCCAACGCCTCTTCGTCCTCGACACGAATGTCCTGATGCACGACCCCACGGCGCTGTTCCGCTTCAAGGAACACGATATCTTCTTGCCGATGATGGTGCTCGAGGAGTTGGACAACAACAAAAAGGGCCACTCCGAGGTCGCGCGCAATGCCCGCCAGGCCAGCCGCTTTCTCGACGAGCTCATGTCCGATGCCAGCAAGGAGGAAATCGAGGCCGGCATCGCCTTGAAGCTCAGCAGCTACAACGGGAGCCTGACCCGGCGCAACGGCACCACGCCGGGCAAGCTGTTCTTCCAGACCCGCTCGCTGGCCACCGCAGCGCCCGACTTTCTGCCGGGCAACCGCCCGGACAACGACATCCTGGATACCACGCTCGGCCTGCAGCAGGCCTCGCCCGAGATCAACGTCACCCTCGTGTCCAAGGACATCAACCTGCGCATCAAGGCCGCGGTGCTCGGCATCCACGCCGAGGACTATTACAACGACCAGGTCCTGGAAGACGTCAATCTGTTGTTCAACGGCTACCAGCCGCTCGACGAGGACTTTTGGGACAACCACGACAAATCCATGGAGTCCTGGAAGGAAGAGGGGCGAACCTTCTACCGCGTGCGCGGGCCGCAGACCGCCGAGTGGCACCCCAACCAGTTCCTCTACAGCGCGACCGATGCCGCCTTCGAGGTCATGGTCCGGGAGACGAGCGACGAGGGTGCGCTCATCGAGCTGGTGCGCGACTACCGCAACAAGCGCAACACCGTCTGGGGCATCAGCGCCCGCAACCGCGAGCAGAACTTCGCGCTGAACCTGCTGATGGACCCCGAGGTCGACTTCGTCAGTCTGATGGGCATGGCCGGCACGGGCAAGACCCTGCTCACCCTGGCTGCGGGCCTGGAGCAGTGCATGGAGAACCAGCGCTACCAGGAGATCATCATGACCCGCGTGACGGTGCCCGTCGGCGAGGACATCGGCTTTCTGCCCGGCACCGAGGAGGAGAAGATGACGCCCTGGATGGGCGCGTTGATGGACAACCTCGAGGTCCTGACCGAACCGCGCTCGGGCGGGGACTGGGGGCGCGCGGCCACCAACGATCTGCTCGCCCACCGCATCAAGATCCGCTCGCTGAACTTCATGCGCGGGCGCACCTTCCTGAACAAGTACATCATCATCGACGAGGCCCAGAACCTGACCTCCAAACAGATGAAGACGCTGGTCACGCGCGCCGGCCCCGGTACCAAGGTCGTGTGCCTGGGCAATGTCTCCCAGATAGACACGCCCTATCTCACCGAGACCACCTCGGGCCTGACCTATGTCGTGGATCGCTTCAAGGACTGGGCCCACAGCGGACACGTGACCCTGCTGCGCGGCGAGCGCTCGCGGCTGGCCGATTACGCCTCGGAAATGCTCTAGGGGTAGGCTAACGCGGCGCGCGCGTGATGCCGCCTAAATAGAAGCTCCGAATACCAGATCACTTTGGTTCAACGGGGTGTGATGATGTTGTCCGGGACACGCAGTGAATACATCCCTGTATGCTCGGCGGCCGCGTCCATGCGGCCGACGGTCCTGGACAACATCATCACACCCCGCACCTGTACTGGTATTCGGATCAGCTATTTAGGTCGGAAGCGCCGCCTCTTCTTCCCGATCCGAGTCGCCCGGCTGGGGCGTGCGCGGCCAGGCATCGAGCAGCACCTTGACCAGGGTCGCCAGCGGGATGGCGAAGAACACCCCCCAAAAGCCCCATAGCCCGCCGAAGACCAGGATGGAGACGATAATGGCCACGGGGTGGAGGTTGACCACCTCGGAGAACAGCAGCGGGACCAGTAGATTGCCGTCCAGCGCCTGCACCACGAGGTAAAAGACCATCAGGTAGGCAAACTCCGCGCTCCAGCCCCACTGGAAGTAGGCGACCAGGGCCACCGGTATGGTCACCACGGTGGCGCCGATGTAGGGGATGATCACCGACAGGCCCACGGCCACGGCCATGAGGATCGCGTACTTCATCCCCATCAGCGCAAAGCCCACGTAGCTGGCGAGGCCGACGCTCAGGATCTCCCAGAACTTGCCGCGCACGTAGTTGCCGAGCTGGACATCGACATCTTCCCACACGCGGGCCGCCAGGCTGCGATCGCGCGGCAGGAAGCTCAGTGCCCAGCCGACGATGAGGTGCTTGTCCTTGAGAAAGAAGAACACCAGCAGCGGCACCAGGATCAGATAGACGACCAGCGTAATGAGACCGGGGATGGAGGCCAGCGACAGGGTGACGATATGCTGGCCCACGCCGGTGATCTGGCCGCGCACGCTCATGATGAAGTCGTTGATCTGGCCCTCGGTGATGTAGCTGTAGTGTTGGGGCAGGCGCTGCAGGGCGGCCTGTCCCTGATTGATGTAATTGGGCAGTTCGCGGAAGAATTCCTTCACCTGGCTGCCCAGCAGCGGCACGATGCCGAGCAGCACCACGGCCACGAAGGCCAGGAAGGCGCTGAACACCACCAGTACCGCCCACAACCGCGGCGTGCCGCGGCGTTCCAGCACCGCCACCAGCCCTTCGAGCAGATAGGCGATCACCACCGCCGCCAGCAGCGGGATGAGCATGTTGCCCATGGTGAGGATCACCGTGAAGCCGACGATGAGCAACACCGCCAGGAACACGGCCTGGGGGTTGGAGAAGTAGCGCCGGAACCAGCTGCCGATGACGTTGAGCATCAGCGCGTCTCGTCGCCTCCGGCCAGCGACTCGAAGTGGCGGCGGAACACCAGCTCCAGCTCGTCGATGACCTCGACCTTGTCGCGCCCCTGGATCACGTGCTGGGCCATGATCGTGGACGTCTCGTTCAACATCTTGGCCTTGTCCAGCATGTGGTAGGTCGCCGACAGACGCTTGAGGGCGGCGACGACCGACTCGTCCTCGGGACGCTCGATCGGCGCCGGCGCCGGGACCTCGCGCGGGGCGGGCTCGCCGCGTTCGACGAGAAACTGAGCAAAGGCGAGCAGGGTCTCGGCGTCGGCCTCGGACAGGCCGCGAAAATGCTCCAACAGTTGCTTCTCGCGTTTATTCATCGCTCATTCGACCTTGAGGCTGAACACGGGCGGCTTGCGCCGCTCCTGCATCAGATCCAGCTCCTTGACCAGCGCCACGATCACGTGGTCGTTCAGGTCTTGCATCTCGTCCCAACGCTCGCGCGCGGTGCCGAGCAGGTCGCCGATATCGTCGGGCGTCTCGCGGCCCTCTTCCATGATCATGTCCTCGATCATGCCGGGCTTGAGCTCGGGTCGGAACAGCAGCCCGTAGGTCAGCTCATCGGGCCGAATCGCGAGCCAGCGCCCCTGGTCGTCGACCAGGATGGGCTCCAGACCCTCGGGCAACTCGACCGAACCGTTATACATGACCAGGACCTCGCGCCCGTCGACGGTCTGGGCCAGGGCATCATTCTTGCCGGCCTCGGTCGCATGCGCCGTGGTCCAATACGCATTGTGAAAGGGCTCGTCCGAGGCTTTGCCGCCCTCCATCTCGGCGATGAGCAGCGCGCCGTGGCCGATACCGACCACCGGGCGCTTGGCCGAGCGAAAGATCTCGATGAGCTGTTTCTCGTCCTCGCTCCAGGGACAATCGTCGGGATCGCTGGTCGGCGCGGCCGCGGCCAACACGAACAGCCCGTCGAACTGCATGGCGCTGCCGGGCACGGCCTGGCCGACAAAGGGACGGATATAGTTGAAACCGATGTCGCGTTTTTCGAGCTGGCTCTCGATGAGCCCGAGAAACTCTGAATAGGTATGCTGGAGGACGGCGTAATATTTCATTGCAGGACTGTCTCCCGTGGCTTGCGCTGGATTCACCGAGACTCGCGCCGACCAGGGCCCCGCCGCCGCGGCGGGTGAGCGCGGACGCGGCGCGCTAAATGATATCGTCGGCGTGAGCGTGACAATAGTTGCGGGCGAAGCTCAACAGCTCGTCCATCGCCCGCAAACGGAATTTCTGCTTCTGGTGTACGAAGGAAAAGGGACGCTCCATGGGCGGCTCGATATTCACGGCCGCCAGACTACCAAGTCTGAGCTCCTTGGCAATAGTCGCCCTGGACAAAATGGAAATGCCCATGCCGGCCTCGACGGCCCCCTTGATGGCCTCGGGACTGCCCAACTCCATCACGATGTTGAGGTCGCCGCCGGTCATCCCCTCGGCCGCCAGGTGCTCCATCATGACCTCGCGGGTCCCGGAGCCTTCCTCGCGGCAGATATAAGGGTACTCGGCCAGGCGCGAGACGGGGACGCTCTCGAGCTGCGCCAGTTCGTGGCCGGGCTGGACGATGAGCACCAGCTTGTCCAGGCGGCACTGCTCGACCACCAGATTCTTGTTGTTGACCGGGGCCTCGACCACGCCCAGGTCGATAACGTTGTTCTCGACCATGCTGACGATGCCGTCGGTATTGGCGACCTTGAGGCGTATCGTCACGTCGGGGTACTGGTCCTTGAAATCGCCCAGCAGGGCCGGCAGCATGTACTCGGCGATCGTCATGCTGGCCCCGATAATGAGCACACCGCTGATCTCGCCGGTCAACTCGCGCACGGCGTTTTCCATCTCGGAGTACATCACGAAGATGCGCTCGGCGTAGTCGTAGACGCGCTTGCCCGCCTCGGTCAGGCTGATACGGTTGTGCGTGCGGTCGAACAGGCGCGTATTGAAGTGCTCTTCCAACTGGCGTACCTGAAACGTCACCGCGGGCTGGGTCATATGCAGCGACTCGGCCGCCTTGGTAAAGCTCAGCAGGCGCGCTACCGTGTGAAAGACCTGTAATCTGCGATCCGCCATGGTGTCCTCATCTCATCGCGTCGGCCGCGACCCGGGCCTCGCACCGCCGCCCCGGGGCCCAAAAGGATAATCTGTTTCTATGGCGATATATAGGAATTCTAAGCGTATGCATACTACCAAGCCTGAGTATGAATATAAATACATACTAATCCCGCCCCGCCAAATCCCTTATGGGTTGCGGGGACGGATGAGGCCCGTTGCCGCGCCACCCCGGCGCCGGTGTTCATTGTGACAACGCACGCGTAAAATCGGTCCCCCGCGCCCCGTGGCGCATGGCACCGACACGTGACCCCACCGATGATAAAGAAGGCATGGCAATCGATCGATCTCGAGGGCGGCGGCCTGCAGAGCGTCAACCAGCGCCTGAGCACCGCCCTGCGCCGGCGCACCCCGGCCTATCTGCTGTGGCTGGCCTTTGCCCTCGGCGCCCACCGCTGGTACCTGCACTCGCCGCGGGCGGCCCTGGGCTACCTCGCCCTGAGCGTGCTCGCCCTGGCCCTGTGGGCGACCGGCTTCGGCCCCTGGGCCGCCGCGCCGCTGCTCGGCGCGGCGATCTGGGCGCTCGCGGATCTGTTCTGGATCGAACGGCGCATCGTCGCCCTGAACAAGGAACTGCGCATGCGTATCTACCTGGGCGCCGGCGCGCACGCCCCACCGGGCTACCGGGGGCGCTACACGGATGAGAATACGATCGACGACTACGTCAAGGAAAAAGAAGGCGAACGGGCGGGCGTGCAGCCGGTCGGACGCGACAGCCAGAGCGCCAGCACCAGCCGCGCCCCCTCGTTTGCCGAACAGGAGGCGATGCTGCGCGAGCTGGCCAAGCGCAAACGGGACAAGGGCAAGGACGAGGACGAGGGCGGCAAGGACAGCGCAGACTGACCGCCCGCCCCCGGCTCAGTCACGCGCGCAGATATCCTGGATCTTCTTGCGCATCAGGGCGTAGTACATCACCGGGATCACCACCAGGGTCAACACGGTGGAGACCAGGATGCCGAAGATCAGCGAGATGGCCAGGCCTCTGAAGATCGGGTCGTCCAGGATGAAGAAGGCCCCCAACATGGCCGCCAGCCCCGTCAGCACGATGGGTTTGGCGCGGACCGATCCCGAGCGGATCACCGCCTCCTCGAAGCTCACCCCCGCGCGCACCTGCTCGTTGATGAAATCGACCAGCAGGATGGAGTTGCGCACGATGATACCCGCCAGGGCGATCATGCCTATCATGGAGGTGGCCGTGAACTGCGCGCCCAGCAGCGCATGGCCGGGCATGACGCCGATGATGGTCAGCGGAATGGGCGCCATGATGATCAGCGGCACCAGATAGGAGCGGAACTGCGCCACCACGAGCAGGTAGATCAGGATCAATCCCACCGAGTAGGCGATACCCATGTCGCGGAAGGTCTCGTAGGTAATCTGCCACTCCCCATCCCACTTCAATGAGTAGTCGTAGGGATTGTCCGGCGGGTTAATCAGGTACTGCTGGATGGGCCGGCCGTGCGCCAGCGGCATGTCCTTCAGGCGTGCGTACATCTCGAACATGCCGTACAGGGGACTGTCGAGCTCGCCCGCCATATCGCCGGTCACGTAGGTCACCGGCAGCAGGTCCTTGTGATAGATGGCGTGCTCGCGCTCGGTGTGCGCCACCGTGACGATGTCCGACAGCGGGACGAGCTTGCCGCTGGTCGAGCGCACGCGCAGATCGAGCAGCCGACCGATATCCGCCTTGTCGGCGACCGAGTACTCCAGGCGAATCGGCAGCGGGTATTTCAGCGACCCCTTGTGCAGATAACTCGCGTCCTCGCCGCTGAGCGCCGCGTGCAGCGCCGAGACCACGGACTGCTGGGCCACCCCCAGCAGGGCCGCCTTTTGCTGGTCGACCCTGACGATGAGCTTGGGGGCCTCGGCCTCGACGCTGTCGTCCACGTCGACGATATCCGGTGTGGTCTCGAAGACCTTACGCACGCGCTTGGCCATGTCGATCTGTCCGGCGTAATTCAGTCCGTAGATTTCGGCCACCAGGGGTGACTGCACGGGCGGGCCCGGCGGGACCTCGACGATCTTGACGTTCGCGTCGTATTTCTTGGCGATGGCCTGCAGGGGCTTGCGCACGGCCAGGGCGATCTCGTGGCTCTGGCGCGCGCGGTGGTGCTTGTCGACCAGGTTGACCTGCACGTCGCCGACATTGGCGCCGCGGCGCAGGTAATACTGGCGCACCAGGCCATTGAAGTTGATGGGCGCGGCCGTGCCGGCATAGACCTGGTAGTCCTCGACCTCGGGCACGGTGGCCAGGTAACGGCCGAGATCGCCCAGGACCTGCGCCGTGCGCTCGACCGTCGTGCCCTCGGGCATGTCCACGACCACCTGGAACTCCGACTTGTTGTCAAACGGCAGCATCTTGAGCACGACCAACTTGACCGCCGCCAGTCCGACGGACACCACGATCAGCACGAGGATCAGCCCGCCGAGCAGGCGCCGGTTGCGCCGCGCGCGCGCGCTCGAGATAAACGGGCCGAGGCCCCGCTTGAACAGGCGGTACAGGCGCCCCTCGGCCGCGACGTCGTCCTGGAGCGCGCTCGCCCCCCCGTGGTGCGCGCCGCCGTGGTGCGCACTGAGAAATTTGTTGCTGAGCCAGGGCGTGACGACGAAGGCCACCACCAGCGAGATCAACATACCGATGCTGGCGTTGATCGGAATCGGGCTCATATACGGGCCCATCAGGCCGGTGACGAAGGCCATGGGCAGCAGCGCGGCGATCACCGTGAAGGTCGCCAGGATGGTCGGCCCGCCGACCTCGTCCACCGCGGCCGGTATCGCCTCCAACAGCTTCTTGCCGCCCATCTGCATATGCCGGTGGATGTTCTCCACGACCACGATGGCATCATCGACCAGGATGCCGATGGAGAAGATGAGCGCGAACAACGACACGCGGTTCAAGGTGAAGCCCCAGGCCCAGGAGGCGAACAGCGTGATGGCCAGCGTGATCACCACCGCGGCGCCGACGATGATGGCCTCGCGCCAGCCGATGGCCAGCAGCACCAGGAACACCACCGAGGCGGTGGCGAAGATCAGCTTGTGGATGAGCTTCTCGGCCTTGTCGTTGGCGGTCACGCCGTAGTTGCGCGTGACCGTGGCGTGCACGCCCTTGGGCACGAACACGCCCTTGAGCTGATCGAAGCGCTCGATGACCTGGTTGGCGATATTGACCGCATTGGTCCCGGGCTGCTTGGCGATGGCCACGGTGACCGCCGGGAACTCGCCGTGGGCGTGGATCCCGGCCTTGGCCGCCGCCGGGCCCGTACCCATCCACACGTACTGCTCGGGCTGGTCCGGCCCCAGGGTCACCTTGGCCACATCGCGCAGGTAGACGGGGTTGCCGTCGTGCACCCCGACCACCAGGTTGCGCACCTCCTTCGGGCTGGTCAGGAAGGTGCCGGTCTGGACCGAGAGTTCCTTGTTGTCGCGCACCATGTAGCCCGAGGGCTGAGTGGCGTTGCTGACCTGCAGCGCCTTGCGCAGGTCGTCCACCGCGATGCCGTAGCCGGCCAGACGCGCGGGGTCGAGCACCACGTGCACGACCTGATCGGGCCCGCCGATGGTGTAGATATCGCGCGTGCCCTTGACCCGCTTGAGTTCGGCCTCGATGGCGTGCGCCACCCGCTGGAGCTCATAGCCGCCGCGCTTGTGGTCCTTGGTCCACAGGGTCAGGGTGACGATGGGGACGTCGTCGATACCCTTGGGCTTGATGATGGGCTGGCCCACCCCCAGCCCCTTGGGCAGCCAGTCCTGTTTCGAATAGATGGCGTTGTACAGACGCACGATGGAGCGCGTACGGTCCTCGCCGACCTTGAACTGGACCGTGAGCACGGCCATGCCGGGCTTGGACACCGAGTAGACGTGCTTCAGGCCCTCGATCTCGGAGAGGATCTGCTCGGCCGGCGTGGCCACCAGGTCCTCGACCTCGTGCGCCGAGGCCCCCGGGAAGGGAATGAAGACGTTGGCGAAGGTGACGTTGATCTGCGGCTCTTCCTCGCGCGGTGTGATCAGCACCGCGAACAGCCCGAGCAGCAGCCCCGCCAACGCCAGCAGCGGCGTGATCTCGGAGGTCAGGAATTTCTTGGCGATGGCGCCGGAGATGCCCAGGCGTTCACTCATTCCCGCCCGCTCCCTGGTCGGTCTTCGGATCGGCCGGGCGGAGCATGCTGTCCTTCAGGTAGACGCCGGCACGAATGGGCTCGAGCGCGACGCGCTCCCCCGCCGAAAGCCCGGCGAGCACCACCGTCTTGGCGCCCTGGTCCAGGGTGCGGCCGATGCGGATCTGGCGCAGGCTGACCCGGTCCTGATCGTCGAGCACATACACCCCCGTGACCTCGCTGCGGTGCACGATGGCCCGGGTCGGCACCACCAGCTCCTGGCGTTGGCCGACGACGAAGGCCGCCTTGGCGAACATACCCGGGTAGACCCCCTTCTGGCCGGGCGGCAGCTGCAGGCGCACCTTGAAGGTGTGGGCCTGGGGGTCGGCATAGGGGAAGAAGGTCAGCTTGGTGGCCTCGACGCTGCGCGGCCGGCCCTCGCTCTCGGGGGCATCGCTGAAGATCACCCGCGCCTGGCCGTGCTCGCGCACGGTATTGATGACGGTCTCGGGCACGGAGACCGTGGCGCGCAGCGACTCCAGCGACACGCCGCTCATCAGGGGCTGGCCGACCTTGGCCGTCTCGCCGATCTCCACATAGCGCTTGGTGACGATGCCGCTGTAGGGGGCGCGCACCACGGTGTGATCGAGCTGCTCGCGGGCCCGGTCCAGGTTGGCCTGCGCCGTCTTCAGGGCGGCCTCGGCCTTGTCGTACTGAGACTTGGAGACCAGCTTGCGCCCGTACAGGTCCTTGATGCGCTTGAACTCCGCCTGGGCCTCTTTGAACTGCGCCTGCGCCGAGTTGAAGGCCGCCCGCTGCTCGCGGTCGCGGATGCGCAGCAGCACCGCGCCCTTCTTGACGTAGTCGTCGACATCGAAGTTGATCTCGGTAATGCGCCCGGAGGTCTGGGCCGAGACGGTGGACTGCTGCTCGGCCTCGATGATGGCGTCGTAGACCTGTTCGCGATTCACGGTCTGCATCTGGGCCTCGCCGACCGGAAAGGGCGGCCTCTTGCCTGCCGAGGACTCGGCCGCGGCGCCGGGACCCGCGGCCAACACGCCGGCCCCGACCAGCCAGACCCCCGCCATCACCATCCGAAATACGCGCATCCGTAGACTCTCCCTGGCCAGATTTACCTTTGCAATCATAGCAGAAGACTAAATATTAGCATTTTCTTATATAGAAATCCGCATTGACGCCTCGCCGGGCGGATCCTTTTTCTGGATAGGGCCGGGCGGGCGGCGATTCAAGGCCCGGCCCGATCGGCGCGGGGGCGGATCAACCGTCGGCCTTCTCGTACAGGGCGAGATAGTCCTGGCGCTCCAGCGGCGTCAGGCGCGCCACGGCCAGCAGGTCGGCCAGGTGCTCGGGCGTGCTCACCCCGATGAGGCTGGTGCCCAGACCCGGGGTGGAGCGGTTGAACTGGATGGCCCGTTGGGCGGGACTGGCCAGTTGGGCCAGCGCCTGGGCCACCACGTCCACGCTCTGCTCGGCCAGATGGCCCTTGAGCAGGGTGTGGCTGGCCATGACATAGACGCCCAGCTGGAAGGCCGCCTGCAGCGTGGAGGCCACGTTGCCCTGGCCGGTGGCGTGATTGAAGCGGGTAAAGCCCTCCAGCATGACCTGGTTGAAGGGCATCTGTACCAGCTTGAAGTGATGGCGGGCCTGGTCGTTGCCGGTGGCCTCCTGGGCGGCCTTCTCGGCCAGACCCTGCAGCGAGGTCAGCGACTGGAACAGGGCGTCGTCGGTCTCTACCCGGAAGCCCTCGAAGGTGGAGATGCCGTAGTAGCGCAGGCGCCCCTCGCTCACGGCGCGCTCGAGCTCGGTGAAGACCTTGAGCAGCTTCTGGTTCAGGGCCTCCTTGCCGATGAGCGGGATGTGCACCTCCGGCTGGTCCACCAGGAAGGCGTCCAGGGTCTCCACGCCCATGAGCTTGCGCGACAGGTCCAGTTGGTAATTGATATAGGCCGGGCTGATGAGGTGCGCGCCCTTGGCCAGATCGTCGTAGCCGCCCAATCCCTGGCCGACGATCTCGCGCTCGAACCAGGCCTGCATGTCCTCGGGCACGCCGCCGCGCAGGGTCAGGAAGCCGCCCTTGGAGATGAGGAACATGGCCTCGCGCGCCACACCCTGGGCCAGGGCCGTGCGCACCCCCGCCCCCGCGGCGGCCAGCGAGCGCCCGTAGCGGTAATGGGCCGCGGTGTCGATGACATTGATGCCGTGGGCCAGGGCCTCGGCGATAACGGCGGCGTAGGCGGCGTCCACCTCGGGCGAGGCCTCGCCCGGGAAGGTGCCGATGCCGATGCTGCTCAGCCGGATACGGGTCTTGAGAAAATCGCTGAAGTGGCCCTCGCCCACCTCGCCGGCGAAGCGCTCGGCATAGGCGCGGGTCGCCTCGGGCGTGGCGTGGCCGGCGATGGGCGTGGCATCGGGCTGGGCGCCGGTATCGTTGCCGGGTTTGGCACTGGGGCTCATGTCTCGCTCCTGAACAATGGATGCTCGCGGACCAGGCGCTCGATGAGCGCCTCGACCTCGGGGCGCACCGCGCCGCTGCAATCCGGGTCGAGGCGGGTCTCGAACAGGCCCGCGAAATAATCTTCGTCTTCGTCGTCGTCCCAGTCCACGGCGCGCAGCAGCTCGCGCCCGGCCTCTGGGATCGCCGCCGGCAGCTGCCGCCCCGAGAGCACCGCCCACACCCCGGTCCAGCAGCGCGCCAGGGCCAGGGGATGATAGCCCCCGCCGCCGACGACCAGCAGGCGCGGTGTACCGTCGGCGTGCGCCGGGCTGTCGGCGGCGATGCGCCGAACCACCTCCAAAAAGAGCTGGGTGGAGATGGAGAATTTGCCCAGCGGGTCGGGCAGCAGGATGTCGGTGCCGGCCTGCAGGACCACGGCGTCGGGCCCGAAGGCGGCCAGGGTGCGAGGCCACACGGCATCGAATACCTGGCGGTATTCGCTGTCATTGGTGCCGCGCGGCAGGGGCACGTTGACGGCGTTGCCCAGCGCTCCGTGGTCGGCCAGGCGCCCGCCCTCGAAGGGATAGGCGTACTCGGTGTCCATGTGCAGCGACAGGGTGAGGACCTGCGGGTCGTCGGCAAAGGCCAGCTCCACGCCGTCGCCGTGGTGGGCGTCGATGTCGACGTAGAGCACCCGCAGGCCCTCGTGGCGCAGGCGCATCACGCCGAGCACCGGGTCGTTGAAAAAACAAAAGCCCCGGGCCTGGTCGGGCCGGGCGTGGTGCATGCCGCCGGCCGGGTTGAAGGCGATGCGCCCGGCCAGGACCTGCTCGGCGCCCTGCACGCTCGAGCCCGTGGCCGTCGCCGGGGTGGTGAAAAAGCCGGGGAAATAGGGGTTTTCCAGGTTGCCGATGTTGTGGCGCTTGCGATAGCGGTCCAGCACCTTGCCCAGGGCCTCGCAGCGCTGCATGGCCGAGACGTATTCGCGGGTGTGGAACCACTCCAGCTCGGCCGCGGTGGCCTTGCGCCCGATGAGTTCCTCGGCGGGCTCCAGGGCGCCGAAGGCGCGGATGAGGTCCACCGTGAGCGACACACGGGGAATGGCCAGCGGGTGGTTGGACCCGTAGCTGTGGCGCCGGTAGCGCGCCGCGGCGATCAGGGTCGCCCGGCGCGTCGGCGGCACGACCGCGCTGGTCTGGCTCTCGGTCCGGATGTCGGTATGGGGCTCTGGCTGCATCATCGTTTGTCCGCTGGAATCAACCACCGGGCTGGCTCACAGGGTCTCGCACTATACCGGTCCGCCGCGCGCCTCGCACCCGCCCGCCGTCAGTGGCGCAGGCGCAGGTAGACCTCGGGCAGGCGCCGCGGCAGGTCGTCGACGTTGTCCAGGACCAGGTAATGGCCCGGCCCGAAGATCGCCGGCAGGTACTCACTGCCGGCCGGGTCCAGGGTAATACAGAACGGGTGCACCCCGGCGTCCAGGGCCTCCTTGACCGCCATGCGCGTGTCCTCGTGCAGGTAGCGCTCATCGCCGCCGTCGTCGTAATCGGCCGGGCGCCCGTCGGAGAGGATCAGCAGCAGGCGGCGGCTGGCGCTGGTGTCCTTGAAACCGGTCAGGGCGTGGCGGATGGCCGCGCCCATGCGCGTGGCCAGGCGCCCGGAGACCGCGGCGATAGTCGCCCGCACATCGGCGCTCAAGGGCTGATCGAACGGCTTGATGGGGTAATAGCTGACGTTGTCCCGGTACTTGGAGGCAAACCCGGCGATGGCGCATTGATCGCCGACCTGCTCCAGGGCCTCGGCGAAGAGCATCATGCCCGCGCGCAGGCGGTCGACGACCTTGCCGGCCTGCTGGCCGGCGTCGCGGCCGGTGGCGACCTTGGCCTCGGCCATGATCGAGGTCGACAGGTCGGCCAGCAGGGTCACCGCCGTCTCGCGGTGCTGCACGGCCCGGCGCCGGTAGACATGGGCCGTGGGCGAGCGCCCGGCGCGGCGCTCGGTGACGTACTCGATGGTCGCCTCCAGGTCCAGCTCGTCGCCGTCCATCTGCCGGCGCAGCGGCGCCGGGCGGTTGGGCCGCTGCATCTGCAGCGCCTTGCGCAGGCGCTTGAGCACGCCGGCCTGCTCGACCACGATGCGCTCGGCCAGCGCCGGGTCGCGCTCTTCCAGCGCCCGCTCCTGGACCCAGGCCCAGTCCAGCTTGAAGGCGTTGTCGCGGTAGTCCCACTCGCGGTAGGGCACGCCGCGCGCGTCGTGGCCGTGCCCGCGGCCGCGGCCGTAGACGCGGGCCGGCTGCGGGATGCCGACGCCGACGCGCCCGCCGGCCCCGGCGGTGTCCTCGGGCGGGATGTCGAAGTCGGGGTCGTTGCCGCCGGCGTCCTGGGGTACGCGCTGGTCCTCCGGCTTGGGGTGGTCCTCCTGGGCCCCCTCCACGCCGTAGGCGAAATCGGGGTCCTCGGCCGACTCCAGCCGGGCGCGCGGGTAGACCGGCCGGGCGGCGTTGGGCGCGCGGCCCGGCAGAAAGGCCGCGTCGCGCTCGTCGAGCCCGATGGCCGGCCAGCCCTCGGCCTCGCGGCGCGCATAGAGGGCATCGGCGATGCGGAAGGCATCGACGATGGCCGCCTCGGGCGCGAGCAGCGGGCGCAGGCGCTCGTCCAGCTCGCCGCTGCCCAGCGCGCCGGCGACGCTGTCGCGGGCGGCCTGGAAGTAAACACCCGCTGCGCCGGCGGGCACGGCTGTCCGGCAGGCCTTGCGGTACAGGCGGGACAGATGCCCGGGCACGATGCGATCGACCGCGGCGTCCACGCGCAGGTCCTCGCACAGGTCGAACAGCAGCTGGAACCGGATCATGTCCTCGCCGTAGCGGGCGAACAGCGGCCGCCAGGTGATGCGCTGGTCCTCGTCCAGCGGCGGATGGGCCATGCCCACCTCGGCGAACAGGGCCTCGATGTGGGCCCGCTCGTAGGAGTCGAAGCGCAGGTGACCGCCGGCGTGGTTCAGGGCCAGCATCGCCTCCTCGCGGTCGGTCAGTACCACGGGCAGGAACAGGCGCCGCCCATCGGTCTCGATGAAGGCCCGGCCCTGGTCCGGGCTCCAGCCCGAGTCCTCCAGCAGCAGCTCCTCGCCGAACCAGGCGTAGGCCAGCAGCTGGAACAGGCGGGCGTGCTCGCGCAGGCGCAGCCCGGGCAGCCCCTCCAGCAGCAGGGACAGGGACTCGTCGCTCTCCAGGCGGAAATAGGCCTCGCCGCGCTGGCGCCCGGCCTGCAGGATATCGGCCCCGCGCCGCGCCCACTGCTCCAGGCCCTCGGTACCGGCGAGGCGGCGCACGCGCAGGGCCCCGCCGATGTAACTGCCCAGGGCCAGGCGTCGCTCCTGGAACAGGGCCTCGGCCGGGGCCAGCAGGGCCTGGACGCCCTGGATACCGGCCCCGCCGGCCAGCTCCTGGTAGGGGGTGCGGAAATAGGCCACGCCGCTGTCCAGGTGGCGCCCCAGCCAGGTGTGGCCGAGCGCGTACCAGGCCCGCTCGCCCTCGGCGCCCCAGTCGCGCCAGACGTCGCCGACCTGTTCCATGAAGGCCTCCAGCGCCTTCCAGGAGCCGCGCCACTGGGCGAAGCTGCGCGCCTGGTCGACCCAGCTCCGCGCCGTACCGGATTTTTCCACCGTCTCGGCGGTGTGGCGCATGAAGGCCTTGCCGGCATCGCGGTCGTGGAAGAACAGCTCGCGCGCCGCCTCCAGCCAGTGCAGCTGCTCGTGCGCGCCGAAGGGCTCCAGGGCGGGCAGTGCGGCCTTGGCGTCGCGGTGGGCGACGAAGCTCACGGCCTCCAGGTGCTGGAGGACCTCTTCAATCGCGACCAGGGTATCGGCGTCGTCGGTCATGCGGGGCGGATTGGTCGGGGCGGGACTCGGGACAGTCGTCGGTTGCGGGGACCGCGGCGTCAGCCCGCCTGCCCGGCCGGCTCGCGGTCACCCTCGTGCGCACCGGTATCGAAATGGGCGCGGATGATCTCCATCAGGGCCTCGGCCAGCTCCGGGTCGTCGGTGACGGGGTCGACCATGGCGGCGCGGCAGGCCTCGACGGGCTCCAGGCCGGCGTTCATGAGCTCACCGGCATAGACCAGCGCCCGGGTGGAGGTCGCCTCCTCCAGGCCGTGGTCCTTGAGGCTGCGCGCCTTGCGCCCGGCGCCGACCAGGCGATTGAGCCGGTCCTCGTCCAGCCCGCCCGACTCGGCCGCGACCACCTTGCGCTCGACCTCTTCGGAAGGGTAGTCGAACTGCAGCGCGACGAAGCGCTGCTTGGTCGAGGGCTTGAGATCCTTGAGCACGGTCTGGTAGCCGGGATTGTAGGAGATCACCAGCATGAAGTCGGGGTGGGCCTCGATGACCTGACTCTTCTTCTCCAGGGGCAGGTGGCGGCGGTGGTCGGTCAGGGGATGGATGACCACCGTGGTGTCGGTGCGGGCCTCGACGACCTCGTCCAGGTAGCAGATGGCCCCCTCCTTGACCGCGCGGGTCAGCGGACCGTCCTGCCAGACGGTCTCGTCGCCCTCGAGCAGGAAGCGACCGACGAGATCGGAGCTGGTCAGGTCCTCGTGGCAGGAGACCGTGACCAGGGGCCGGCCCAGGCGATGGGCCATGTGCTCGAGAAAGCGCGTCTTGCCGCAGCCGGTGGGGCCCTTGAGCATGGCCGGCAGGCGCTTCTTGTAGGCGGCCTCGAAGATGGCGATCTCGTTGTCCTGCGGCTCGTAGAAGGGCGCCTCGCCCTCGGCGGGGGCCTGGACGACGTCACGCTCGACGCCGCGGATGCGGTTGATGATGTTTTTCATAGTCGGCTCCAAGACAAAACGGCAAACGGCAATCGGTGCGCGCGGCGCGGTCCACTCCCGCGGGGGACCGGGCTCACAGGGGTTTGATGGGCTGCTCGCCGCGGCGCTCCTCCTGGACCAGGCGGGTGCGCAGGTACAAATAGATATGACGCACGGTGCGCACGGCGGTGCGTTCGGCCGCCTCGGGCAGGGCATCGCGCCGGTCCATGTCGATGCAATTGCGGTAGTAGACCAGCTCGCGCACATTGTCGCGCACGGCATTGAGGCTGGGCTCGCCCTTGACGAAGGCCTTGAGCACGGCCAGCAGGTCGGACTCGTCCACCGGCATGGGCTTGCCGTGGTGGCGCCCGAAGGCGACCAGCAGCTGGCGCGTCAGGTCCATGCAGCGCGGCAGCGACTCGTCGAGGGTGGGCGCCGGGCCGGGCGCGTCGGCGGCAATGGCCGCCTCGAGCCCGGCGATGGCCTCGTCGATGGTCTCGAATTCCTCGAGGAGGTCTTCCAGTGTCGTCATCGGATCTTCTCTACAGTCGGGCGGTCCCGCGGCGTGCGCCCCGGGACTCGATTCAGGTATAATCTATATATTATACTTAACTAATATAGTCGGGTATAGACGCCCTCAAGCGCGGAAGACGGCCGGCTCGAAGCTCACCACCGGCCCGCCGGGGACTATCGACCCGCCACGGACCCTTGATTGCCTGCATCTCTAGGAGCGCACATGAAAAAGCTGGTCAAACTCGTGAAGCTGAACAACCTCCAATACAACGCCAATCGCGACCCCGAGAACTATCGGCGCAGCGTCAACGAGCCCTTCCGCCTCCAGGCCCTGCTCGACGGCAGCGGCACCGCCAAGGCCCGCTTCGAGGTCGAGGGCAAGGCGGTGTGCGAGAAGAGCGTCTCGCTGCCGGCTACCTTCGATTGCAGCGTGAGCTTCCCCAGCGCCGGCATTCGCCTGGGTACGCTGACCGTCGAGGGCAGCGGCGAGACCGTCACCCGGACCCTGCGCCTGGACGTGATGGAGCACGCCTGGATCGGCTGAGCCCCGGAGCGATCCGGCCGGTCCGAACGGGCCGTTTTCGATCCGCCTTGTGCCGGGCCGGGGACGCGATGGCGTCCCCGGCCCGTTTCGCTGGCTGGCGAGCGTTTGCGCTCAGCCACCCCAACCGTACTGTTTGAGAAACTCCGGCAGCATCCCCAGGAGCTCGTCGCGATCGAAGAAGCGATCGGCACGCGCGATGCGCATCTCGTCGCGAATGTCCTCCTCGCCCCCGAAACAGAACACGGCGATGTTCAGCATGTACTCGCGGCGCAGCAGGTTGATGACGTCCAGCGGGTCGAAGGCCTCGACCTCGTCGAGGTCCAGCAGCAGGAACCGGTGCAGCAGTATCTCGTGCCAGTCGCCGATCTCCTCCAGGTCGGTGACGGTCACCACCTCCCAGTCCTCGCCCGCCAGCTCGGCCACGGCCTCGCGCATTTCGGGGTCGGCACTCATGAGGATGAACTTGCGCTGCAATCGACGCTCGATAGTCGGTTCACTCACGGCTCACTCTCCTGACATCCGCGGCCAGGCGCTCGATGCGCCCGGCCCAATACTCATCCGCGCCGCCGCGCAGGGCCGACGCCAGGGGGCCGCGCAAGGCTTGGCCCTCGGCCGGCATGCCCACGCAGACCTGCAGACCGTCGCTGAGCTCGGCGTCGGCGCAGGCGATGCGGGCGATGCGCCCCTCGCGCAGCCACAGGCGCAGCCAGCCCCCCGGCTCATCCTCACCGCCCTGTTCGACCAGGTAGCTGCGGTGGTTGACCTTGATGCCGTTGGCCACCAGGCGCCGCGCCCCCCCGATCGCGCCTTCGAGCAGGGCCTGGCGCTCCTCGATGAGCTCCGCGCGCGCCTGCTCGAGCGCCGCGTGCTCGGCCGCGCTCAGCGGTGCGTCCTGCCAATCGCACGCCAGCGCGCTGGCGAAGCGGCGGCGCACCGCCGCGGCCAGTTCGGTCTCGCCCGGCGCCTCGCCCTGTTCGGCCCAGCCGGTCAGGCCTTCGGCGAGGGCCTCGGCGAGCCAGCGGCGAAAACCCGCCGAGGGGCAGTGCACCAGGCGGGCGAACAACTCGGCCTCGAAGCGCACGAGGAAGCTCGCCCCGAAGACCAGGGCCCGGCCTATGGTGGCCGCGCCGCTGCCGACCAGCTTACGCCCGCCGACCCAGACGTCGGTCGCCCCGACGGGCTGCGCCTGGAGTCCGAAATCGCCCAGCACGGCCGCCATCGCCGGCAGGCAGGCGGCGAACAGCGCCGCATGGCGATCGGCGAGGCGCCGGCGCGGGACAACCAGAAACAGGCCGTACTGGGCCGGGTCGATCAGCACCGTGCCCCCGCCCAGCGGGCGCGCCACCAGCTCGACGCCCGCCGCCCGGCAGGCGCCCAGGTCGAGCTCGGCGGCCGCGCTCTGGCTGGCGCCCAACGAGACGTGGGGGCGATCGGCGCGCGCCCAGATCAGCACCGGCGCGGACTCATCGCCCATGGCCTGGGCCACGCCCGCATAGGCCGCGTGCAGGGCCAGCGGCTTGAGCGCCCCCAGGTCCAGCCAGCGGCCGGGCCGGGCCATCAGCCGGAGCTGCTGTCCTTGGGCTTGTCCTTCTTGCCGTAGAACTTGCCGAAGTAGAAGTCGCGCTGGCGCAGGTCCTGGAACAGGGCCACGCGGTCGTGGAAGCCCTCTTCGACGATCTTGGCCAGGGCGTCGCCCTGTTCGGCGTCCAGGATGTGCATGCGGCCGATCAGGTCCTCGTCGATGTTGAGGATCTGTTCGGCCAGGGTTTCGGGGAAGTCGCAGAACAGCAGGTAAGACTTGACCTCTTCGTCCAGCGGGTCGAGCGGTTGCAGCACCGCCTTGCCGAGCCAGGCCAGCCGCGCCACCTGATTGAACTGATTGATGTCGAGCTTCTTGCCCTTGCGGTACTTGTTCAGCTCGTTTTTCAGGGTCCCGACGTCGGTCAGCTTGATGGATTTCATGATCGCCTCGAAGTCTCTGGTGCATGGCCCGCGCTGAGCAGGGGGTTAAATTGTCGGTGATCGCGCCATCGATTTAAACCCCCGGTGATTTAAACCGCCCGGTGATTTAAACCCTGGACCTGTCGGGTTAATCGCCTCGCGTCGGGCAACGCGCAAAAAGATGCATCTGCTCTACATCTTGTTTCTTTCGACACCGTCAACCGGCCTCGACCATGGCGGCCAACACCGCCGTCCAGGCCCGGGCGAGATTGCCGCGGTTGTAGCCGCCGCCGCCGAGCGCGACCAGCCGGCCCCGGCAGTGGCGATCGGCCAACGCGCACAGGCGCACGGCCGCGTGGCGGTGGGCCAACGGCGAGTAGCGCAGGTGCGTGATGGGATCGCCGGCCAGGCTGTCGGCCCCGCACTGGAACAGGATGAACTCCGGGGCGGCGGCGTCGATGAAGGCCTCGGCCCGCTCCCAGGCGCGCATGAACTGCGCATCGTCGCTGTCGGGGGCCATGGGCAGATTGAGCTTGGTGCCCGCGGCGGGGCCGGTGCCGGTCTCGCCCGCCGCGCCCGTACCCGGATACAGGTAGTCACCGTCTTCGTGCAGGTCGGCGATGAAACACTCGGGGTCGTCCTCGAAGGCATAGAACACGCCGTCGCCGTGATGGGCGTCGATATCGACATAGGCCACGCGGCGCAGCCCATACTCGCCGCGCAGGGTCTCGATGGCCACGCCGCAGTCGTTGAAAACGCAAAACCCGGCGGCGCGATCGCGCCGCGCGTGGTGCAGTCCGGCGATGGGCACGAAGGCGCGCGCGCAGCGACCGGTCATCACGCACGCCACCGCATCGAGCGTGCTGCCCACCACCGTTGCCGCCGCCTCGTAGACGCCGGGGAAGGCCGGCGTGTCGCCGTAGTCGAGAAAGCCCTCGCCGCTGGCCGACTGCCTGATGACACGCTCGACGTAGTCGCCATCGTGAAAGCGCTCGATGGCCGCGCGCTCGGCCTGGACGGGCTCGCAGACCCGCACCCGCGTGTCCAGGCCCTGTTCCCCGGCCGCGCGCCAAAAGGCGTCGAGGCGGTCCGGGCCGAACGGATGGCCCTGACCGAAACCGTAGCGCGCCAGGCCTTCGCCCACATAGACACACACTGGCGGGGATTGTGGAGAACTCGGGGACATACGGCTCGCACGCTCGCCGGTATTCGAGACGCGGTGCTACAATGGGCACCGCTCCAACTAAGTATAGGCAACGACGCCGCCGGCGTCGTTGCGCCCAGCCAGTCACAGAGACATCACACGGATCTTCTATGGCCCAGTATATCTACACGATGAACCGCGTGAGCAAGGTCGTCCCGCCCAAGCGCTTCATCCTGGAGGACATCTCGCTGTCGTTCTTCCCCGGCGCCAAGATCGGCGTCCTCGGCCTCAACGGCGCGGGCAAATCGACCCTGCTGCGCATCATGGCGGGCTTGGACACCGAGATCGAGGGCGAGGCCCGCCCCCAGCCCGGCATCAAGATCGGCTATCTGTCCCAGGAGCCGGAGCTCGACGAGAGCAAGGACGTACGCGGCAACGTCGAGGAGGGCATCGGCGAGCTCAAGGCCCTGGTCGATCGCTTCAACGAGATCAGCATGAAGTTCGCCGAGCCGATGTCCGATGAGGAAATGAACGATCTGCTCGCCGAACAGGGCACGCTGCAGGATGCCATCGATGCGGCCGGCGCCTGGGAAGTGGAGCGCAAGCTCGAGGTCGCGGCCGAGGCCCTGCGCCTGCCGCCCTGGGAGGCCGACGTGAGCAAGCTCTCCGGCGGCGAGCGCCGGCGGGTGGCGCTGTGCAAGCTGCTGCTCTCCGGCCCCGATATGCTGCTGCTCGACGAGCCCACCAACCACCTCGATGCCGAGTCGGTGGCCTGGCTGGAGCATTTTCTGCACGAGTTCCCCGGCACCGTCGTCGCCGTCACCCACGATCGCTATTTCCTCGACAACGTCGCCGGCTGGATCCTCGAGCTCGACCGCGGCCGCGGCATCCCCTGGGAAGGCAATTATTCGTCCTGGCTGGAGCAGAAGGAAAAGCGCCTGGAAAACGAGGAGAAGCAGGAGAGCGCCCGCCAGCGCAGCATCAAGGCCGAGCTGGAGTGGGTACGCGCCAATCCCAAGGGCCGCCACGCCAAGAGCAAGGCGCGCCTGGCGCGTTTCGAGGAGCTGGCCAACCAGGAAGTCCAGCAGCGCAACGAGACCAAGGAGCTCTATATCCCGCCCGGCCCGCGCCTGGGCGACCTGGTCATCGAAGCGGAAAACATGCGCAAGGGCTTCGGCGACCGACTGCTCATCGAGGACCTGAGCTTTCGCCTGCCACCGGGCGGCATCGTCGGCATCATCGGACCCAACGGCGCGGGCAAGACCACGCTGTTTCGCATGATGACCGGCAGCGAAAACCCGGATAGCGGCACGCTGCGCGTCGGCGATACGGTGGAGCTGGCCTACGTCGATCAAAGCCGCCAGGATCTCGACCCGGCCAAGACGGTCTGGGAGGAGATATCCGAGGGCCAGGACATCATCACCGTCGGCAAGTTCGAGATGCCCTCGCGCGCCTATGTGGGCCGCTTCAATTTCAAGGGCAGCGATCAACAAAAGCGCGTCGGCGATCTCTCCGGCGGCGAGCGCAACCGCGTGCACCTGGCCAAGCTGCTGCGCAGCGGCGGCAACGTGCTGCTGCTCGACGAACCGACCAACGACCTGGACGTGGAGACGCTGCGCGCCCTGGAAGAGGCCCTGCTCGATTTTCCCGGCTGCGCCGTGGTCATCTCCCACGACCGCTGGTTCCTCGACCGCATCGCCACGCACATGCTCGCCTTCGAGGGCGACAGCCAGGTGACCTGGTTCGAGGGAAACTACGCCGACTACGAGACCGATCGCAAGCGGCGCATGGGCGAGGAAGCCGACCAGCCGCACCGCATCAAGTACAAACGCCTGTCGGCCTGAGCACCGCGGGCAGGGAATCACCGACATGGCCGAGCTCGACGAACTCCTCAAGCGCGCCGAACGGGTGCTCGAACGCCTCGAGGGCTGGCTGCCCGCCCCGCCCGCCGCGCCCGACTGGGACGCCGCCGTCGCCTTTCGCTGGCGCCGCGCCGGCGCGCTCGACAGCGCCCGCACCGGCTATCTGCAGCCGGTCGCCCATCCCCACCGCATCCGCCTGGCCGACCTCAACGGCGTCGATCAACAAAAGCAGGAACTGGACCTGAACACGCGCCAGTTCCTCGCCGGGCTGCCGGCCAACAACGCCCTGCTGTGGGGCTCGCGGGGCACCGGCAAGTCCTCACTGATCAAGGCGCTGCTCAACGAACACGCCGGGCGGGGCCTGCGCCTCATCGAGGTCGACCGCCAGGATCTGGCCGATCTGCCCGACGTGGTCACCACGCTCGACGGGCGCACCGAGCGCTTCATCGTGTTCTGCGACGACCTGTCCTTCGAGGGCAACGACGCCAGCTACAAGGCCCTGAAGGTCGTGCTCGACGGCTCGGTGAGCGCCAGTGCGGACAATGTCCTCATTTACGCCACCTCCAACCGTCGACACCTGCTGCCCGAGTACATGGAAGACAACCTGCAGGCCCAGCGCGTAGGCGATGAGATCCATCAGGGCGAGGCGGTGGAGGAGAAGATTTCGCTCTCGGAGCGCTTCGGGCTGTGGCTTTCGTTCTACCCGTTCAAGCAGGACGAATACCTGGCCATCGTCGACCATTGGCTGGCCGAACTGGGCGCGGATTGCAGCTGCGCCGACGAGGCCACGCGCACCGCCGCCCTGCAGTGGGCGCTCAAGCGCGGCTCGCGCAGCGGACGCAGCGCCTGGCAGTTTGCACGCGATTGGGCGGGACGGCTCGCCCTGGCCGGCCGCGGCGGCTAGGAAGGAGCGCCGCTCAGAGGTCGTCCAGCGGATTGCAGGTCCCCGGGCGCAGCGGCGTGTCGATATCGCCGAAGTCGTCGCGCTCCAGGTCGTCGAACGGACCCGACCAGTCCTTGGGCTCGGCCGTGGGCTGAAGCTCCATGTCGGCCCAGGTGTCCAGATCGACCTCCTCGACATCGCCGTCGAAGTGCTGGATCTCGATAGCCCCCTCGGCATCATCGACCGCCACGACTTCGAAAACCCGCCCGGTCGGGTCCTCGTACCAGTCGCCGACGCAAGGTTCGAATTCGGTGGCCATGAGCGACGCCTCCCTGGGTCAGGGCCCGCGGCCTCGGCGCGGGCGGTCGGGTCTCGATGGGCTGTCTCGATTGGGCTCTTTTATAAGGTAGCAGCCCTGGCGGATTTTGCCGGACCCGGCCACCGGCGCCGGAATTTCGACACCGCAAACGAATGAAGCCCCGAACGGGGCTTCATTCCACAGCCGCGGGCTCCCGCCCCCGGCGGCGTTGGCGATGGGACAGGGCCGGCGCCTATTTCCCCTGCGATGGCATGGCATCATGGGCGGGCATCGCGTCGTGCCCGGACATGGGCGCCTGTGTCGATTGGTCCGGCATCCCGCCGCCCTGGTTCATCGGCATGCCAGATCCATTTTGGGAACCATTCTGGGAGCCATTGCCCGATCCGCTCTGGGAGCCGCCCCGGGAGCCGCCCCGGGAGCCGCTCTGGGACTCGCTCTGGGACTGACCCTGCGTCATCGACTTGGCCGGGGCCTGCTCGTAGTCCAGCGTGTCCGAGGCAATCACTTGACCGGCGGCGTTGACGACCGAGACCTTCCACTGCCCGGTCCAACCCGGCTCGAGATTCTTGCTCGACCAGACGCGCCAGCGCGGGCCGCCGACCTTGAAATGGACCTCGGCCATCACCTTGCCGTTGTATTGCCAGCGATGGGTGACCGTCTGCCCCTTCATGTCGCGCAGGTCGGTGAAGAAATACACCTTGTGGACATCGTTGTTCAGGGTCTTGAGGTGGCCGGTGGGCTCGTGATTGTTGATACCCTTGGTAAAGGCCTCACGCGCGACACTGCCGCGAGAGAAGCCGGTCTGCGCCTGAGTCTTCTGTTGCGTCTGTTCCTGGCTCTGTTGCTGGCTTGTCGACTGCGTCTGCTCCTGCATTTGTGCCGGCATTTGTGCCGGCATTTGTGCCGGGGTCGTCGTCTGGCCCTGATCCTGCATCGGCTGCTGCTGCGTCTGACCCGGCTCGGCGGGCGCGGCCATGGGCTGATCCGCCTGCGGCGCGTTGTCCTGGGCCAGGGCGCCGAAGGGCAGCGCCAGCAGACACCCCAAAAACATTCCGTGAATCGGTTTCATTGTTCTCCTCTCCCGCAAGGATTGTGCCCGAGTGACATCGGGCCTTGGAAAGACACCCGGCGCCGTGCCGGGATGGATCATGAGACTGTATTCACCGCAGTGCATCTGTGAATGCAGTCACAGTCCCATGTAATAGCCACGCTGCGGTGAAACGCAGAGTTCGCAGAGGCGCGGAGGACGCAGAGATACTGTATGGATTACGACAACGAGGCCAAGACCGCGTTCGGCCCGGGTACGGCGCGTACGGACATCCATTACGGCAATGTCTCGTCGCAGGGGCGCAGCTGATCGAGGATGAGGCCGTAGAAGGCCGGCTCGGCGCCGCGGTAACACCAGCCCAGGTGCGCCGCGCAGCCGCGGCACAGGGCGACGCGCCAGCGGTAGCCGGCGAACCAGCTCCACTCGGGCGTCTCTTCGCCGATCTGCCGACAGCCCGGCGCCGTGCGAAAGCAGCCGATCTCGAAGCTCAGGCCGTGGGGGTTGGTGCCGCGGTGGCGGTGGCTGCCGTTGACCGAAAAACGCGCGTCCTGCTCCGCCACGAAGGCCCCGCAGCTGGCGCAGCACAGACGCCGACGGCCCTGCGTGCTGTCTCGCTGCGAGGCGCCGCGGCGCCGGCGCCGCGGGCGTACCGCTGCCGGGCTGTCGCACCACAGGGGGCGAGGCTCGCAGGACGACTCGACAGGCCGATGGGCTTTCATGCCTGCAAGCATAGAACCGTGCGCCGCGCCGCGCGATGCCCGCTCAGGCCACGCGGTTTCGCGGCGTGCCGGCGGCGAAGGCCCGCACGTTCTCGGCCACCTCATGCAGCATGCGCTGGCGGGACTCGCGGCTGGCCCAGGCGATGTGCGGCGTGACGATGAGATTGGGGATATCGGGCGCGAGCAGCGGATTGCCGTGCGCGGGCGGCTCGACGCCGAGCACGTCGATGCCGGCGCCGCCGAGACGCCCGTCGCGCAGGGCATCGGCCAGGGCCTGCTCGTCGACGATGCCGCCGCGCGCGGTGTTGATCACCAGCGCGTGGTCGGGCAGGCGGGCCATCGCCTCGGCGCCGATGAGTCCGCGCGTCTGCTCGGTCAGCGGGCAGTGCAGGCTGAGGACATCGACCTGGCCGAGCAGCTCGTCCAGGGCCAGGCGATCGCCCGAGGGCTCGATGCCCGGGCGCGCGGCGACGAGCACCCGCATGCCGAAGGCCTCGGCCACCCGCGCGACGCCGCGGCCGAGCTCACCGTAGCCGACGATCCCGAGGGTGCGCCCGGCGATCTCGGCGATCGGATAGTCGAGCAGGCAAAATTGCGTGCTTTGCTGCCAGCGCCCCGCCGCGACCGCCTCGCGGTAGGAGAACAATCGGGTGCTCAAGGCCAGGATCAGGGCGAATACGTGCTGCACCACCGAGGGCGTGGCATAGCCGCGCACATTGGAGACCACGATGCCCCGCTCCCGCGCCGCCTCCAGATCGACGTTATTGGTGCCGGTCGCCGCCACACAGATGAATTCCAGGTCCCCGGCGCCAGCGAGCACCTCGGCATCGAGGGAAACCTTGTTGGCGACCACGACCTTCGCCCCGGCGATGCGCTCGGCCACCTCCTGGGGCGCCGTCGCGGCGAAAAAGCGCCAGTGCGGCAGCACCGCCTCGAGCACGGACAGGTCCAGGTCGCCGTTGTCCAGTGAATCGCGATCGAGAAAAACCCCCGGCATGCTCGTCCTCCCAACCAGAAGCCGTACGCAACGGTTTGACCACGCGCCGGCAGAACGCCCCGGTGGCCGCGCGGCGCAGTGGTATACTCACGCCATGGCATCCACCCTAGCATATCGCAAGGAGTCGACATGAGCCGCGCCCCCGACCCTTCGGGCCCCGCGTCCGAATCCGCCTTCCGCCACGATGCCCCGCCCTGCACCGGGGTGCTGCTGACCAATCTGGGCACTCCCTCGGCGCCCACCCGCGCGGCCGTGCGCCGTTATCTGGCCGAATTCCTCTCCGACAGACGCGTGGTCGAGCTCCCCCGCGCGCTGTGGTGGCCGGTGCTGCACGGCCTCATCCTGCGCCTTCGCCCCAAGCGTGCGGCGCATGCCTATGCCAAGGTGTGGACGCCGCAGGGCTCGCCGCTGCTGGCGATCTCGCGGCGCCAGGCGCAGGCACTGCAGGCCGCGCTGCAAGAGCGCTTCCCGGGGCCGATCCGCGTGGCCCTGGCGATGCGCTACGGCCAGCCCTCGATCCGCGCCGGCCTGGAGGCACTGCGCGATGCCGGGGCCAGGCGCGTGCTGGTCCTGCCGCTGTATCCCCAGTATTCGGCCACGACCACGGCCTCGACCTTCGATGCCGTGGCGCGCGTGCTCATGGGCTGGCGCTGGCTGCCCGAGCTGCGCATGGTCACGCACTACCACGACGCCCCGGGCTACATCGAGGCACTGGCCCGGAGCATTCGCGGCTATTGGAACGAGCATGGCCGCGGCGAGCAGCTGTTGATGTCCTTCCACGGCCTGCCGCGGCGCAACCTGCTCGCCGGCGATCCCTATCACTGCGAATGTCAGAAGACCGCGCGCCTGCTGGCCGAGTCCCTGGGACTCGGCCCCGAGGAGTATCGGGTGACCTTCCAGTCCCGCTTCGGCCGCCTGGAGTGGCTCCAGCCCTACACCGATGCAACGCTGCGCGAGCTGGCGCACCAGGGCGTGAACCGGGTGGACACGGTCTGCCCGGGCTTTCCGGCCGACTGCCTGGAGACGCTCGAGGAGATGGACATGCAGAACCGGGACACCTTCCTGACCGAGGGCGGCGGCGAGTACCACTACATCCCCGCCTTGAACGACGGGCCGCGGCACATCGACTTCCTCGCCGACCTGGTCGGCGCCCACGCCGCCAACTGGCCGGAGCTGGCCGCGGGCTGGGACGAGGGCGCCGTGCGAGAGGCGCTGACCGCGGCACGCCAGCGGGCCGGCGCGCTCGGCGCCGAGGCCTGATCACCGAACGGCGGATAAAAAAAGGGAGGCCGAGGCCTCCCTTTTCGATTGCCGCCGGTCGGGCAACAAGGCCTCAGACCTTCGGCGGATAGGCCGCCAGGCCCGGATTGCCCTCCACGTTCTTCAGCTTGGGCGTGTTGATCTTCTTGATGCGCGCCGTCTTGTTGGTCACCAGGTAGTCGTGCACCACATCCCAGATCGGTTGGCCCGGGGCCTGCGAATTGACGGTGGCCCAACCGGAGACGACATACTTCTTGTTGGGGTCGACCGGCGTGCCGTCGTCCAGCGTCATGTCGGAGACGCGCTTGCCGATCTTCTGGGTCGGGTCCATGGTGTAGTCCATGCCGCCGACCCGCACCATGTCGCCGCCCTGCTGATAGTAGGGGTCCTGGTTGAACAGGTTGTCCGCCACGTCCTCCAGCACGGCCTTGATGTCCTTGCCGGTCATTTCGCGCCGGTAGGTCTGCGGGTACGTGATGCCCGTCTGATCCATCACGCGCTCCATGGTAATGGTCTCGCCCGGCATCACCGTGGTACCCCAGCGAAAGCCCGGCGAGAGCGAGATCTGGGCATCGTTGACCTCACGAATGGCGTCGCAGATCACCTGATCGAAGGTGCCGTTGAAGTTGCCGCGCCGGTACAGCAGCTGGTCGGCCACGGCCAGCTCTTCGTTGAGCTTGTCCTTGTAGGGCGCGCGAACCTTTTCGATATAGTTCGCCATCTCCTTGTCGGGCTCGATGAGATTGGAGAACACCGGGACCAGGCGATAACGGAAATCCTGGACCTTGCCGTTTCGCACGTCGAGCTGCATGACGCCCAGGTACTTGCCGTTGGAGCCCGCGTTGGTGACCAGGGTCTGGCCGCCCGGGTTCTTGACCGCGGTCGGGGCAGGCACGCCGTCGTGGGTGTGGCCGCCGAAGATGACGTCGATACCGCTGACGATGGAGGCCATCTTCAGGTCCACGTCCATGCCGTTGTGGGAGACCATGACCACGGCATCGGGCTTTTCCTTCTCACGAATCTCGTTGACCAGACTCTGCAACTCGCCGTCGCGGATGCCGAAGGTCCAGTCGGGAATAAAGCGCGAGGGATTGGCGATCGGCGTATAGGGGAAGGCCTGACCGATAACCGCGACATTAGCCGGGCCGACCTTGCGCATGGTGTAGCGCTTGAAGGCATAGCCGCTGTCCTCGTCGAAACCCGGGAAGTCGGTGAACTTGTAGTCGAACATCGCGACTTCCTTGACCTTGACGTTCTGCGCCACGAACTCGCCCTTGAAGGCCTTGATGTTGTTCAACACCTCCTGCTCGGTATAGGTGTACTCCCAGTGGCCGGTCATCACGTCCACGCCGAGCAGGTTGGTCGCGCCGACCATGTCCTGGCCGCGCGTCCAGTAGGCCGTGCCCGAACCCTGCCAGGTATCGCCGCCGTCGAGCAGCAGGGTGTTGCCCTGGCCGTGCTCGCTGCGCAGGCGCTTGACCAAAGTGCTCAGGTGCGAGAAGCCGCCGACCTTCCCGTACTTCTTGGCCGCATCGACGTAATCGAGATAGGTGAAGGCATGGGCCTCGATGGTGTCGGGCTTGAGGCCGAAGTGATCGAGCAGTTTGTGTCCGACCAGATGCGGGGGACGACCCTTGGCCGGGCCGACGCCGATGTTCTCGTTGGGCTCGCGGAAATAGATCGGCAACAGCTGCGCATGGCAATCGGTCATGTGCAGCAGCGTCACGTTACCAAACTTCGGAATCTCGTACAGGTCGCTGGGGGCCTTGCTCGCCTCCTTCTTGGAATTGCAGCCCGGCAGCATGCCGGCGGCGCCCGCGAGTCCCATCAGGTGAATAAATTCGCGTCGGCTGATGGACATCTTTCCTCCTAGAATGTCGTTCTAATCGTGAATGCCAATAAGGTACAAAAAAGAAAGCCTCTTTATTCGGTCAAGCGCGCCGGTGCACACCCCCGCTCTCGCCACCGGGATCCCACCGCCTCGCGGAAAGGGCCCAATCATATTACAAACCCGTTGAAGATTGCAGGCCTTGCGGGGCGATTTTTCCGCGCCCGGCCCGGGAGTTGCTTTCTGCAGGCCGCCGCCCGTTGGCAGGCTTGCAAAATGCAAAATGGCGGCGGCCGTAGATTAGAGGATGCTTACGGAGCGCGGGACGTCAGTCCGGTCCGGCCCATGCCCCGCGCCGGGCCTCGGGCGGTCAGGCGTCGCCGCCGCCATAGGCGAAAGCCGAGCAGCAGTGCGAGCAGGCCGGCATAGATCAGGGGCTGGCGGATATCGGCCTTGACCAGCCACAGGTAATGCACAACGCCCAGTATCCCGATCACGTAGACCGCGCGGTGCAGTGTCTTCCAGCGTCGGCCGAGGCGGCGCATCATGGCGTTGGTCGAGGTGGCCGCCAACGGCACCAGCAGGACGAAGGCCGCCATGCCCACGGTGATGAAGGGGCGCTTGGCGATATCGTGGGCCATTTCACCCCACATGAAGAACTTGTCAAACCAGACATAGGTCAGCAGGTGCAGCAGCGCGTAGAAGAAGGTGAACAGACCCAGCATGCGCCGCAGGCGCAGCGGCCAGGCCCAACCCGAGAGCCGGCGTAGCGGCGTCACGGCCAGGGTCACCAGCAGCAGACGCAGGGTCCACTCGCCCGTGGCGTGGGTGATGGTCTCGATGGGATTGGCGCCGAGATCCCCGGCGAAGGCCTCGATCACCAACACTATGAGCGGCACCAGGCACAGGACGAAAACGGCCGGTTTGAACAGGCCAATGGCGCGGGCGGATAACACGGGGCCGACTCAGAAATACTTGCGCAGGTCCATGCCCTTGTACAAGTCGGCGACTTGATCACCGTAGCCGTTGAACATCAAGGTATCGCGCTTGAGGAACTCGCCGATGCGCCGCTCGCGTTTCTGACTCCAGCGCGGGTGATCGACATGGGGATTGACGTTGGAATAAAAGCCATATTCGTTCGGGGCCGACCGCGTCCAGGTGCTCACGGGCTGCTCCTCGACCAGTTCGATCTTGACGATGGATTTGATGCTCTTGAAGCCGTACTTCCACGGCACCACGAGCCGGATCGGCGCACCGTTTTGGTTCGGCAGGACCTCCCCGTAGAGCCCGACGGCCAGGATGGTCAGCGGATGCATGGCCTCGTCCAGGCGCAGGCCCTCCACGTAGGGCCAGTCGAGGACGTCGCGCCTCTGACCCGGCATCTCCTTGGGCCGGTAGAGCGTGGTGAACTTGACGTACCTGGCCCGGGACGTGGGCGCGGCGCGCTTGAGCACAGCGCCGAGCGGAAAGCCCACCCAGGGGATCACCATGGACCAGCCCTCGACGCAGCGCAGACGATAGACGCGTTCCTCGAGCGCGTAGCGCTTGAGAATGTCCTCCATGTGCTGCACGCCCGGGTGCTCGACCTCGCCCTCGATGCTCACCGACCAGGGCGAGGTCGTCAGCGTCTGTGCACGCTCGGCGGGGGAGTACTTGTCGGTGCCGAATTCGTAGTAGTTGTTGTAGTGCGTAACATCCTTGTAGGACGTGCGCTTCTCGTCGGTGGCGAAGGGTCCCGGGTGCTGGTAACTCAGGGGACGGCCGTGGTGATCGGCGGCGGGCGGGTCCGAGAACCATCCCCCCGCGGCGTTGCCGGCCAGCCCCAGGGCCCCCACGCCCAGCGCGCCCATGCCCACCGCGCCGGCGGCCGTGGTCATGAAACGCCGGCGGTTCATGTACACGGACTTGGGGGTGATCTCCGAGGGTTTGATATCGGACGGTTTCTTGATCAGCATGGTTCGAACTCCTCCGGGCCGGCTGCGGCTCATCGATTCGGTAGCCCGCCTTCGGCCAGCAGGCCTCGCAGGCGGTGCTCGGTGCGGGCGTAGCCGCCCTCGCCGATGTGGCGGTAACGCACGATGCCCTGGCGGTCGATCAGGTAACGCGTCGGCCAGTAATGGTTATCGAAGCGCTTCCAGATCGCAAAATCATTGTCCAGCACCACCGGATAGGCGATGTCGTGTTCTCGCACGTAGTCACGCACCTTCGCCGGCTCACGCTCATGGGCGAACTCCGGCGAGTGTACGCCCACCACGACCAGACCCTCGGTGCGGTAGCGCCGGTCCCAGGCCTTGATATAAGGCTCGACGTGGCGGCAGTTGTAACAGCCGTAGGTCCAGAACACGACCAGCACCACGCGCCCGCGCAGGTCCGGCGCCGTCAACGGCGCGTGGTTGATCCAGGGCCCGCCCTCCAGAGCCGGCATGGACTTGCCGAGTATCGAACCCGCGCCGGCGGCGCGGGCACCGACAGCCGTGAGCGCGATGACGAGCACTGCCAGGGCCAACGCAAATCGCCCTTGTCTCATGTCGCGCTCCCGCCCCGCCGTTGAGGTCGCTATCCAACCAGCCTCCATTCGAACACGCAGATATCACACAAATATCACACCGCTCGTCTCAGCCGGCGGCCCGGGCGGGCAGGTCGAAGCGAATGGTCGTGCCGACATCCGGCTCGCTGTCGGCCGCGATGCGGCTGCCGTGCAGTTCCAGGATGCGTTTGGCGATGGCCAGGCCCAGGCCCGCGTTGCCCGAGCCCTCGATGCGGCTCTTCTGCAAACGGTAGAACCGGTCGAAGATGTGGGGCAGCTCGCTGGGCGGGATACCACAGCCGGTGTCCGTCACACGCACGCCGATGCGCCCGCTCTGTTCGTGGGCGGCGACGATGATGCGCCCGCCGCCGGGCGTATGGCGCACCGCGTTTTCGATCAGGTTGTCGAGTACCCGCTGAATCATGCCGATGTCCCCGCGCACGAAGGGCAAGTCGCGCTGGATGTCGGTCTCGATGCGCACACCCTTGCGTTCGGCCAGGAGCTGCGATTTGACCGCCACGTCCTGCAACAGCTCGCCGAGGGAGAAGACCTCGCTGTGCAGCGGCTGCGCGCAGGCATCGAGCTTGGCCAGTTCGAACAGCTCCTCGACCAGCTTGGCCAGCTGCTCGCTGTGACTGGCCGCGATTTCCAGATAGCGTTTGCGCTCTTCCTCGCTCAGTTCGTTGCCCTTGATCAACAGCGTCTCCAGATAACCGTGCAGCGAGGCCAGCGGCGTGCGCAGATCGTGGGAGACATTGGCGACCAGCTCCCGGCGCTGGGTGTCGTTCTGGCGCAGGACCTCGAGCTGGCTCTGGATGCGATCGGCCATGACGTTGAAGTGATGTCCGAGCCGGTCGATCTCATCGCCCCGGCCATCGCCAACGGCATAACGGGCCGAGGCGTCGTCGTAGTGACCGTCGCTGAACGATTGAATCGCGCCGCTCAACCGGCGCAGGCGCCGGGTGAGCAGAGCGAACAAGAGCAGCCCCGCGGCCAACGCGGCGAGCAGGCTCGCCCCGATGCCCCAGGCGCCGATGCGCAGGATATAACTGCCGCGCAGCATCTGGGTCACGTTGTCGTACTGCTGGCCGCCGAGGATGACGTACAGATACCCCTCCACCCGCCCGTCGGCGCGCACCGGCGCGACGGAGAAGACCTTGCGCCCGGCGGGATTCCGCGGGTCGTCGCCGAGGATGGGGTAGTCCATCGCCCCGCCCAGGAAACCGCGGATGGGCCCCATCGCCACGCGCATGCGCTTGATCTTCTCGTGCGGCGCCGAATACGCCAGGATGCGCCCGGTCGGGTCCAGGAGATAGACCTCGATACTGGGGTTGATCAGCATCAGGGCGTGAAAGACGTCCTGCAGCGCGGCGCGGTTGATGCGCCTTTGATTGAGCAGCGCCGATTCGGAAACCAGATTGCGCGCCAGATCGTGGTTGAGCTTCTGGGCGAGTTCCTGTTGGTACATCTCGCTGGACCATCGCACCAGCATGAACAGGGCCACCCCGATGAGGCAGATCACCGCGAACAGCGTGACCGCGAGTTTGCTGTAGAGTGTCTTGAACACGATCAACCCGCGCGCAGCTCGCGCTCCTCGGCGAACTTGTAGCCGACGCCCCACACCGTCAGGATATAGCGTGGGTGGGCGGGATCGGTCTCGATCTTGGCGCGCAGCCGATTGATATGCGAGTTGACCGTGTGCTCGTAGCCGTCGTGGCCGTAGCCCCAAACGTGGTCGAGCAGCTGGCTGCGCGAGAACACGCGACCGGGGTTACGCGCGAAGTGCCAGAGCAAGTCGAACTCGCGCGCCGTGAGATCGACCCGCTCGCCCTCCAGGTTGACGCTGCGCCGAGCCGGGTCTATCACCAGCGCGCCGGCGTGCACCACCTCGTCGGCCACCGCCTCGCCGCCGCCCAGGGCATCGACGCGGCGCAGGATCGCCTTGACCCGCGCGACCAGCTCACGAATGCTGAACGGCTTGGTGAGGTAGTCGTCGGCCCCGAGGTCCAGGCCGGCCACGCGATCGAGTTCCGAGCTCTTGGCGGTGAGCATCAATACGGGCGTGTAGTCGTCCCGGGCGCGCAGGCGCCGGCACAGCTCCAGCCCGTCCAAGCCGGGGAGCATGAGGTCGAGGACGACGAGGTCGTACGGCGAATCGGTCGCTTGAGCCAGACCGCTCTCCCCGTCGCGGGCGACGTCGACCTCCATCCCCGCATCGCGCAGATGCAGGCCAACGAGATCGGCGATGTCACGGTGGTCCTCGACGACCAGGATTCGGTGGCTCATGACGGTTTCATCGGCAAACCAAGCACATAGCTTAGTCTACGCGGCGTTCTATCACGAAATCATCACACGGGGCGCCGGGTCAGCGTTTCGCGCGGGCGCCGTAGCCAGCCAGCTCGACATAGCCCGAGCCCCTGATCCCGGCCGGCTTGCCGTCCACCCGGCGTGTCCCCGTCACCTCAACCGCCCCCTCCCAGTAGCGCACGGCCGCGCCGGTCAATTCCTGGTCGGCCAGACGGGGACGAATCTCGAGCACGAGGTGGCGACTCGGCACACGCAGGCGCCAGCGCGCCGGATAGCGAACGCCGGTGTGCGGGCTCACCCAATGGCCCTGGACCTCGACCTGAACGTCGGCCGCCGACAGGTGCCGCGCGCCGCCGTCGGCGGCCACCCAGGTCCCCGCGCTGTGCGGATCGACACCGCCGTCCTTTCGGCGCAGGCGGTAGAACATCAGGTCACTGCCGTCGTCGAGCTGCAGGGCGAACCAGTCCCAGCCCGCCTGCGAGGACCCGAGCGCCGATGTCGACCATTCGCGATCCATCCAGCTCGAGCCGCGCACGGCGAACGAGCGGCCCGCGATGCCGACCTGCCCGGTCGTGGCCAGGCGGGTCAATGAATAATAATAGGAGGCATCGCCGGGCTTGGGGCCCTTGCGGCTGAGGCCGTGGTCGCCCTCCAGCACCAGGGGCTTGTCGGCGCGCAGCGCCAGGTCGAGTTGCACGTCGGCGCCGTTGTCCGAACGGACCCTGGCCTGCAGGTGCATATTCAGGCAGCGCCTGGCCGGGCCCCGTGCGGCGCAGGCCGCGGACGGCGGACCGGGCTCGGCCGCGACCCGCCAGTCGTCGAGCCAGACCCGAAAACGCCCGCCGCGCGCCTGCCCCGGGCCGGGCGCCGCACCGGCCAGACCGAGGGCGGCCCGGGAAAAACGCTGAAAGTGATAGAAATGGCGGCCCGTGACATCGGTCAGCGCCAGGTGCGCCATGTAGATCTGGTTCGTGGCCCAGGCCGAGGGACGCTGCACCGGTGCCGGGCGCAGGGCGATGCGGAAGAAGGTCAGCTCATAGCCGAAGCGCCGGCCGTCGGCGGTACGCAGGTTGCCGGTGTAGTACCACCACTCCGTGCGAAAACGCGGGTGGGGGCCGTGGTCGCGCGGGAACGTGAAGCGGTGCGGCCCCAGGGCGCGCGCGAAACCGCCCGACCCGCTTTGGCCCTGACCTTCACCCAGCGCGCGCGGCAGCGCCATGGTCGATGGCGCCCCTGTCCCGCCGCCCGGGGCGGCCGGCTCGTGAGTGCGCTGAGCCGTTACGAACCACCCGCCGCCGGCGGCGAGCGCGGCCAGCAGGGCGGCCAGCAGGGCGGCGGCGGCGATCCCGCGCGTTGTTGGCTTGGCCATGGCTCAATCCTCGCGCAGGGCCAGCCCCGGGGCCGTGCGCGACATGCGCCAGGCCGGGTACAACCCCGCCAGCAGGGCCGCGACCATCGCCACGGCGAGCGCCTGCCAGAGTATCTCCGGCGAGACCACCACCTGCAGGCTCCAGCCGAAGGAGCGGCGGTTGATCACCAGGATGAGGATCAACGACAGCGCGATGCCCAGCGGCAGGGACAGCACACCGGCAATCAATCCCATGAGCCCCGTCTCGCCGGTGACCAGCCCCCAGACCTGGCCCGGGGTCAGACCGTTGGCCCGCAGGACCGCCAGCTCGCGGGCGCGTTCGAGCTGAATGGCGAGCAGGGCGCTGAGGATGCCGACGAAGGCCACGACGATGGCGAGCAGGCGCAGCACCCCCGTCACGGCGAAGGTGCGATCGAAGATCTTGAGCGAGGCCTCGCGCAGGCCCCGGTTGGAATGATATTCCAGGGCCTGCACGCCGGCGGCGGTCCGGCGCAGACGCGCGATCAGGGCATCGATGTCCGCCCCGGGCTCGGCGTAGATCCCCAACGAGGTGATGCCGCGGTCGCGCCAATACTTCTCATACGTGCGCCGGCTCATGGTGACGTAGCCGTCGGGCGAGCCGTAATCGTAGTACACGCCGGCGATACGAAAGCGGTGCGGCCCCCGGTCGGTGCGCAGGCGCAGCGTGTCGCCGACGCCCACGTGGTGGCGGTAGGCATAGGGTTCGGTGACCAGAACGCCCTCGCCGTCGAAATAGGCACGCCGCGCCGCCTTTGGATCGCCGCTCTTGAGCCGAAACGCCGAGAAGCTCGAGCGCGGAATACCGAGCACGAAGAGCTGCGTGATCCCGCGATCGGATTCGATGTCCACACGCCGCCCCCGGCTGACCGAACGCACCCCTGGCACCTTGGCGAAGCGCGCCGCCAGGGCCGGGTCGACCGTGGCGCGGCTGGCACCGCGGCTGGTGCCCGGCGGCGAGACGAACACATCGGCGCGCAGATACCCCTCCAGCCAGACCGCGACCGTGTGGCGGAAACTGTCGATCATGATGCCCACGCCCACGGTCGTGGCCACGGCGATGCTGAGCGCGGCGATGGCCACGCCCGTACGCGAGAGCGAGACCGCCACGCCGCGCGCCGCCATCCGCCCCAGGATGCCGAGCAGCCAGCCCAGCGGGGCGCGCACCACGCGGCTCAGCGCGAGGGTCAACAGCGGCACCAGCAAGGCAAAGCCGACGATGATCGCGAACAGGCCGGCAAAGGCGACGAACAGACTGCGCGTGGGCCAGGCCAACAGGGCACCGGCGATCAGCAATACCACCACGCCCAGGGCCGTGGCATAGGGCAGCAGCCGGCGCACGCGCGCCTCCAGGGCCGAGCGGTTCATCACGGCCCGCGGCGGCGTGCGCGCCGCCTCCAGGGCCGGCACCCAGGCGGCCAGCAGCGTCGCGCCCACGCCAAGCCCGATCCCCTTGGCCAGGGCCGCGGAGGAGACCCGCAGTCCCTGTACCGTGAGCTGGAAGTACAGGTCGTTGATGGTGCGGGTCACCAGGTGCAGCAAGCCCTCGCCCAGGGCCACGCCGAGCAGCAGTCCGAGGGCCGTGCCGGCCAGGCCGATGAGCCCCGCCTCGATGAGGACCTGGGTGTAGAGTTCGCCCCGGCTCACGCCGAGGGCGCGCAGCGTGCCGAACAGGCTGCGCCGCTGGAGCACGGTGAAGGTCATCGCGTTGTAGATCAGGAATCCGCCGACGACCAGGGCCAACAGGCTCAGGGCGGTGAGGTTCAGGCGAAAGGCCCGGGTCATCTGGCTCAGGGCCGAGGCCCGCGCCTGGGCCGGAACGATGGCCAGCCCCGCGGGCAGGTGGCCCCCGAAGGGGGCCCGCAGGCGCGCCAGCGCGGCCGCCCGCGCCGCCGGCCGGCGCCGGGCATCGGGCAGGATGAGATCGACGCGGTTGAGCCGGCCGCGCAGACCGAGCAGGGTCTGGGCGGTGGCGATATCCACGACCACCACACCGCGCAGGGCCCGGCGCGCCAGGGGCTCGCCCGGGTGCAGCGCCCCGACCCAATGCAGGGTGTGCTCGACGCCGCCCGAGCGTACGGCAATGCCCGCCGCGTTCGGCCCCGGGGGCCCGGGCGATTCGCTGGCGCCGGCCCGGCCGGTCGCCCGCCGAATGTCGCGGGCGGTGGAGGACAACATCAGGGCCGCGCCCGGCTCGGTAAGAAACCGTGTCCAGTCGACCCCGGCCCCCGCGAGCGCGTCCAAGGCCCCGTAGCGGCGAAACGGCGCCTCGGCCAAGGGGTCGACCCCCAGCACCCGCAGCACGCGCCCCGTCCGCCCGGCCCCGGCCATCACGCTCACCTCGCCCTCTATCACCGGCGCCATCGGCACGCCGACCGGCGCCAACCGCAAACGGCGATAGACACCCTGGTCCACCCCGCGCGGGCCGCCGACGAGGCGATCGGTGGCCCGACCGGTCAGGGTCCGCGCGGCACCCTGGAAGGCCTGCATGGCACTGGTGTTGGCCAGGTCGACCGCGACCACCACGGCCACACCCAGTGCCACACCGAGGATCGAGAGCACGAGCAGCCAGGGATGGCGCAGCAGGTAGCGCCGTGCGGAGCGCGCAACGAGGCCCCGGCCCGCGGGCATCAGGGGCGCCCCGCGCGGGCGCCGCGCGCCTCAGGCGCCTCGGGCTCGACGCGCCCGTCACGCATGCGGTAGACCCGGTCGGCCAGAGCGGCCACCTCGCGGCTGTGGGTCACCATGACCGCCGTCGTCCCCGCGGCCCGCACCAGGGAGCCGAACAGGTCCAGCACTGCCTGACCGCTTTCCTCGTCGAGATTGCCGGTCGGCTCGTCGGCCAGCAGCAGGGTCGGCTCGTGGACCACGGCGCGCACCACCGCCACGCGCTGCTGCTCACCGCCGGAGAGGCGGTCGGGGTAGCTGTCCGAACGCCCGGCTAGGCCCACCTCCTCGAGCAGCCCCCGGGCCCGGGCCCGACGGGCGGCATCGACCCGCCCGCTGAGCTCCAGCGGCAGCAGCACATTTTCGGCCACCGTCAGGGTCGGAATGAGATTGAAGAACTGGAACACGAAGCCCAGGTGGCGGCGGCGAAACAGGGTGCGCTCGCGCTCGCCCAGCGCCGTCAGGCAGGTGCTGCCTACCCAGACCTCGCCGCTGTCGGGCAATTCAATACCGCTGATGAGATTGAGCAGTGTCGTCTTGCCGCTGCCGCTGCGCCCCACCAGGGCCAGGGTCTGGCCCGCCTCGACCTCCAGGTCCAGGGCGTGCAGGACGCTGTGGCGCCGACCGGCCTCCGCGTAGACCTTGCTCAAGCCCTTGATTCGCAAACGCCGCGCCTGTTCCGTCACTGTCCCCGACCCTCCTGTCACCGCGGCCCGCGTGTCGAACACCCGGCCCCGGCCGTCGCCGCGCGGTGAGACCGCGGGCAAATTGACTCGCCCGATGGTTACGTTAACATGGGTGAGCACGGCCCCGGAGCCCAGGCCCGCCCTGTCGACGCCGTTGGGCGGTCGAGATGACGAGGCCGATATATAACGATAAGGGGCGTGCCCCCAAAGCCCCGGGCACCGGAGTGGTATGTCCAAGATCGTCAACAGCGTCCTGCGCCAGCACAACAAGGCCATCGGCGATGAGCGCACCTTCGAGATCTACAACGAAAAATATCTCAAGGTCAGCGGCCGAAACCTGTTCGGCGAATTCAAATACCATCTGAACCTGTCCATGATGGAGCCCTGGCCCGTGCGCCACCGCATCGTCGCCTGGCGCTGGCTGCTGGGCGTCGTGTATTTCGGCATCGGCTCGGCCGCCTTCATCGCCTACTCGATCCACCACGCCGAGCTCGACCTGTTGGGCCGGGTGCTGCCCTTCGTGGTCCTGTTCGTGCTGGTGACCCTGGCCTGCCTGGTGATGTTTCTGTTCCGCTCGCCGGACGTCATTGAATTTCGCAGCCGCTACGGCGGCATCGCCCTCATCAGCCTGCTCTACAACAAGCCCGAGCGCGACGACTTCAAGGCCTTCGTCGAGGAGATCAAGGCGCGCATCCTGTCCGCCAGCCAACAGCTCAAGATCGACAAGAAACAGATGCTGGCCATCGAGCTCAAGGAGATCCGCCGCCTCGTCGAAGAAGGCGCGCTGCAGGAGCAGGACTACACGCGCGCCAAGGCGCGGATCATGACCATGCACGTCTGACGGACCGGAGCGAATCGCACGCTCCTGGGCGGGATGTGGCGCATCAGCCCTTCCATTGCCGTTTGACGCCGGCGCGGCGCAGGGCCGCGGCGATCTCGGCCTCCTTGCCCGAGGCGAGGCGATGCGCCCAGCGCGTGGTCTCCGGCAGGCGATAACGCCCCGTGCAGGCCATCGCGTAAGCGACCGCACTGCGCAGCCCGATGCGATGACCGGGCGAGACATAGATCGGTTTGACACCCGCGCGGCTGCGCAGCACGGCACCGATGACCTCCCCGCGGTCGCACAATTCCACCCACTCGCCCCGACCGTCCGGCACCGGCGCGTGCTCGCCGACCAGGCGCGACTTGCCCACCCCGATCGTGGGACAGTCGAGCAACACCCCCAGGTGGCTGGCGATACCGAGCCGGCGCGGATGGGCGATGCCCTGACCGTCGCACAGAACGAGGTCGGGCGTCAGTCGCAGCCGAGCCAGAGCCGCGAGCACCGTGGGGATCTCGCGAAAGGACAACAGGCCCGGGACATAGGGAAAGCGAGTGGGCTCGCGGGCCAGGGCGTAGTCGAGGAGCTCGAGCTCGGGGAAACCGAGCACGGCGACCGCCGCCCGCGTCACGGTGTTCTTCTGCTCGAAGCCGACATCGACGCCGGCGACGCGGCGGATGGGCGCGAGGCGGTCGCGGCATTCCACCCGTTCGCGCAGGCGCTGCTGGATGGCGACGGCCTCGCGCGGGCTGACCGCCCAGGGGTGTTCGAGCTCGGGGTCGATGTGGATCTTCACGCCGCCAGCCTAGCACAGGCGCACCGCACCGACCGGGCGACCAGTGGTTTCAGCGGCGCACGCCGCGCGCCGCGGTGTAGGTGTCCAGTACGTTCAGATAGTTGGCGCGCTCGAAGACCACCGGGTCGATGGCATAGCGCCGGCTGACGCTGCCCTTTAGCTGCTGCACCGACTCGTACTCGTGTTCCTCCAGCCACTCGTGCATGGCCGTGCGGATCTCGGTCAGGCGCTGCGGGCCGTGCAGCAGCAGGGCACTGCAAAGGTGCGTGACGTCGGCACCGGCCAGCAGGGCCTTGAGCGCGTCCTCGGCAGTGTGGATGCCGCCGGTCACGGCCATGGACAGTTTGACCTGGCCGTAAAGGATGGCGACCCAGCGCACCCGCAGGCGTGACTCCGCCGAGCTCGACAGGTCCAGCGTTGGCGTCACCTCCAGGGTGTCCAGATCGATGTTCGGCTGGTAGAAACGGTTGAACAGCGCCACACCGTCGGCGCCGGCCGCCTCCAGCAGCTTGACCATGTGGCTGACCGAGGAGAACTGGGGCGAGAGCTTCATGGTGATGGGCAGCGTGACGTGGCGCTTGAGCTCGCGCAGCAGCTGCACATAGCGCCCTTCGACCTCGGCGCCGGGCTCCTCGGCATCGGCCGCGACGTAGTAGACATTGAGCTCCAGGGCGTCGGCGCCGGCCTCCTGCAGCTGCTTGCCGTGTTCGACCCAGCCGTCGAACGAAATGCCATTGAGGCTGGCAATGACCGGAATGTCGAGCGAGGACTTGAGCGCGTCCAGTTGCTCGAGGTAGTCGTCGAGCTCGCTGGCGTAGGTGTCGGGCGTCGGCAGATAGGTGTCGGCCTCGGCGTGACCGATATCCTGCTCGTGCAGGAAACGCAGCATGTTCTGTTCCTCGTGGCGCAGTTGCTCCTCGAACAGCGAGTACATCACGAGCGCCGAGGCGCCGGCGTCCTCCAGGCGCTTGGCGGTGTCCAGGTCGCGCGACAAGGGCGATGCGGACGGAACCAATGGGTGTTCGAGCTCCAGGCCCAGGTAATGCGTGCGCAGATCGGCCATGCTCAGGATTCCTCTTCTTCGCGGGCTGGTTGGACCCGATGGTCGGTCGCCTCTTCGGTCGGCGGGGACGATGGGGCCTCGTCCCAGGGCAGGTCGGCCAACTGCTTGTAGTGGTGATAGCGGGCCTCGACCTCGGCCTGGGATTCCTTCAAGAACCGCTCGGCGGCCTCCGGGTGGCTGCGCCAGAGCATGCTGAAACGGGTCTCGGTGCTGACATACTCGCGATACGGTACCGACGGCGCGTCCGAGTCCAAATGGAGCGGATTTTTGTGCTGCGCGGCGCGGCGCGGGTCGTAGCGAAACAGCGGCCAGTGTCCGCTCTTGACCGCGAGCTGCTGCTGGCGGTGGTTGTGCGACAGGTCGACGCCGTGGGCGATGCACGGCGAGTAGGCGATGATCAGCGACGGCCCCGAGTGCGACTCGGCCTCCAGGAAGGCTCGCAGCGTCTGCACGTCCTTGGCGCCGTAGGCCACGTGCGCGACGTACACGTTCTCGTAGCTCATCGCCAACAGCCCCAGATCCTTCTTGGGGGTAGGCTTGCCGCCGGCGGAGAACTTGGCGACCGCCCCGCGCGGCGTGGCCTTGGAGGTCTGGCCGCCGGTGTTGGAATAGACCTCGGTATCGAGCACCAGGATGTTGACATCGCGCCCCGAGGCAAGCACGTGGTCCAGGCCGCCGTAACCGATATCGTAGGCCCAGCCATCGCCGCCGATGATCCACACGCTCTTGCGGCTCAGATTATCCGCGACCGTTTCCAGTTGACGGGCCTCGGGCCGATCGACGATCTTCAGGCGCTCACGCAGCTCGCTCACGCGCTGGCGCTGGTCGTGGATACCCGCCTCGTTCGACTCGTCGGCATTCAAAATGGCATCGACGCATTCATCGCCCACCTCGCCGCGCAGGCTCTCGAGCAGCGCGCGCGCGTACTCGGTGTGCTGGTCGATGGCCACCCGCATGCCGAAACCGAATTCGGCGTTGTCCTCGAACAGGGAATTGGACCAGGCCGGCCCGCGCCCCTCGGCATTCTTGGTCCACGGCGTGGTCGGCAGGTTGCCGCCGTAGATGGACGAGCAGCCCGTGGCGTTGGCCACCACCATGCGATCGCCGAACAACTGCGAGGCGAGCTTGATATAGGGCGTCTCACCGCAGCCCACGCAGGCGCTGGAGAACTCGAACAGGGGCTGGAACAACATGGCCCCCTTGAGGGTCGTCTCCTTGATCTCGCGCCGGTCGTAGTCGGGCAGGGACAGGAAGAACTCCCAGTTCGCCCGTTCGCTATCGCGCAGCGGGGGCTGGGGCGCCATGTTCAGCGCCTTGAAATTGGCGCGCGACTTGTCGCGGATGGGGCAGATGTCCACGCACAGCTCGCAGCCGGTGCAATCCTCGGGCGCGACCTGGTAGCTCATCATCAGGCCCGCGGGGAAGTCCTTGCCGCGCACCGGCGCGGCCTTGAAACCGGGCGGCGCCTTGTCCAGCAGCTCGGCGGGGAACAGCTTGCTGCGGATGACGCCGTGCGGACAGACCAATGGGCACTTGCCGCACTGGGTGCACAGGTCCGGCTCCCAGACCGGGATGTGCAGCGCGAGGTTGCGCTTCTCGAACGCGGCCGTACCGGTGGGGAAGGTGCCGTCGGCCGGCATCAGACTGACCGGGATGGCATCGCCGCGCCCGGCGATGATCTCGCCCGTCACCCGCTGGACGAATTGCGGCGCGCCCGCGGGCACGGGCGGACGCTGTTCGAAATCGCTGTCGGCGCGCCCGGGCACGCTCACCTCCTGCAGGTCGGCCAACGCGGCGTCGATGGCGCGGAAGTTGAGCTCGACGATGCGCCGGCCCTTCTTGCCGTAGGTCTTTTCCGCCGCCTGCTTGATGGCGGCGATGGCCTGCTCGCGCGGCAGGATGCCGGAGATGGCGAAAAAACAGGTCTGCATCACCGTGTTGATGCGCCGGCCCATGCCGGCCTGCTCGGCCACGTCGTAGGCGTCGATGGTGTAAAAGCGCAGCCCCTTGTCGACGATCGCCTGCTGCAGGCTGCGCGGCAGGGTATCCCAGACCTGCCCGGGCGGCGCCGGCGAGTTGAGCAGGAACACCGCACCGGGGGCGGCCTTGGCGAGCATGTCGTAGCGCTCGAGGAACACCGCCTGGTGGCAGGCGACGAACTGCGCGTCGCCATCGCCGATGAGATAGCTCGAGCGGATCGGCTGAGGACCGAAACGCAGGTGCGAGACGGTCACCGCGCCGGCCTTCTTGGAGTCGTAGACGAAATAGCCCTGGGCATGCAGATCGGTGGACTCGCCGATGATCTTGATGGAGTTCTTGTTGGCGCTGACCGTCCCGTCCGAACCCAGACCGTAGAAGACTGCCTGCACGGCATCGCGATGGGCGTCGGTGCGAAAGGCCGGGTCCCAGTCGAGGCTGGTGTGGCTGACATCGTCGTGGAGGCCGACGGTGAAGTGATTCTTCGGCTCCGGGGCGGCGAGTGCATCCAGCACGCCCTTGAACATGGCCGGCGAGAATTCCTTCGAGGACAAACCGTAGCGCCCGCCGACCACCCGCGGCAGCTGCGCGAACTTGCCCTGGCCGGTGCACACATGCTGGGCCAGCGCGCCGAGCACGTCCTTGTACAGCGGCTCGCCGTCGCCGCCCGGCTCCTTGGTGCGGTCCAGCACGGCCACCGCGCGCGTGCTGGCCGGCAGCGCGGCGATCAGGGCCTCGGGCGCGAACGGCCGGTACAGGCGCACCTTGATCAGGCCGACCTTCTCGCCGCGGCCCTGAAGATAGTCCACGGTCTCGTGCGCGGCCTCGGCCCCCGAGCCCATCAGGATCACCACCCGCTCGGCGTCGGGCGCACCCACGTAATCGAACAGGTGGTAGGCCCGGCCGGTGAGCTCGGCGAACCGGTCCATCGTCGACTGCACGATCGCGGGAAAGCGCGCGTAGTAGGGATTGACGCTCTCGCGCGCCTGGAAATAGACGTCGGGATTCTGCGAGCTGCCGCGCAGCACCGGCCGGTCGGGCGACAGGGCGCGCGCGCGGTGCTCGGCCACCCGCTCGTCGTCGATCAGCGCGCGAATGACCGCATCGTCGATCGGCGCGACCTTGGCGATCTCGTGCGAGGTGCGAAAACCGTCGAAGAAATGCACCAGGGGCAGGCGCCCTTCGAGGCTCGCCGCATGGGCGATGAGCGCCAGGTCCATGACCTCCTGCACGCCGCCGGAGGCCAGAAAGCCGAAGCCCGTCGCACGGGCGGCCATGACGTCGCTGTGGTCGCCGAAGATGGACAGGGCCTGCGCGGCCAGGGAACGGGAGGCGACGTGAAACACCGTCGGCGTGAGTTCGCCGGCGATCTTGTACATGTTGGGGATCATCAACAGCAGGCCCTGGGAGGCCGTGAAGGTCGTGGTCAGGGCCCCGGCCTGCAACGCGCCGTGGATGGCGCCGGCCGCCCCGCCCTCGCTTTGCATCTCGACGATGCGCGGGACGCTGCCCCACAGATTGGTGCGCCCCTCGGCCGACCAGGCGTCCGCCCACTCGCCCATGGGCGAGGCCGGGGTGATGGGATAGATGGCGCAGACCTCGCTCACGCGGTGGGCAATACGCGCCGCGGCCTCGTTGCCGTCGATGGTGATGTGGTTCGCCTCGGCCATGACAGTCCTTCCTCGCATCGGCGCCCCGGCGGCGAACGGCTCGCCGACAACCGGGGAGCGGGCGGGCGCGCGGCCCGACCCGGACACATGGACTCAGGCTACACCGCGCCGGCGGGCGGGCGTATTGATCCGGGTCAATGGGTCCTAAGGACGAACTGGAAGGGACGGGGCGCACCGGGGCGCCCATCGGCCACTTCCGATGGCCCGTACAGCGGACTCAGGACGAGACGCTCACGTCCAACAGGCCCGGCGGGATGAGCTCCCAGTGGCGCCGGTCGCGCTCGCAGTCCGGGTCGCGCACGGCCGGTACCCGGGCCAGGGCCGCGACGTACTCCTCGGGGAAGGCGTGGTGACGCGCGCCGGCGACGACCAGGGCGTGATACCAGCTGAACGGTCGCAGACTCGGGTCGACGGCATCGTCGTCGGCGACATAGGCGAAGGCCTCGAGGGGACCGTCGGGCGTGTCCAGGCTCAGGGTCTGGACGTGATAGCCCGCGCCCTCGACCCGGTCCAGGGCCGGGCGTTCGGCCGGGTCGAGGGAATAGACCACGCCGTGGACCCGGCGGGCGGGGTCCTCGCAGGCCAGGACGGTGCACTTGCCGGAGCCGTCCTGGCCGAGCTTGGTGAACTCGATGCGATGGCCGGCCAGCTCGGCCACCGTCAGCACGCGCGCCGAGGGCGTGCGCTCGGGGGCCTGCAGGCGCCGGGGCAGCAGGTTGGAGCCGTAGGCGAAATAATAGAGCATGGGCGAGCGCCCGGTCAGACGGACCCCGGCCGCCTCAGGCGGCCGAGGCCTTGCGCGCGGACTTGGCAAAGGCGATGGCCCCGTCCCGGGCGTCCACCTCTATCACGTCGCCGGGCACGAATTCGCCGCCGAGGATCTTCTGGGCCAGCGGGTTTTCCACCTGCTGCTGGATGGCGCGCTTGAGCGGCCGCGCGCCATAGACCGGGTCGAAGCCGGACTCGCCGAGCTTGTCCAGGGCCGCGTCGCTGATCTCGATGTCCATGTGCCGGTCGCGCAGGCGCCGGCGCAGGTAATCGACCTGGATGCTGGCGATGGCCCGGATCTGCTCGGCGCCGAGCGGATGGAACACGACCACCTCGTCGACGCGGTTGATGAACTCGGGCCGGAAGTGCGTGCCGACGATCTCCATCACCGAGCGCTTCATCTCCTCGTAACGCTCCTCGCCCGCCATTTCCTGGATCATCTGCGAGCCCAGGTTGGAGGTCATGACGATCACCGTGTTGCGAAAGTCCACGGTGCGCCCCTGACCGTCGGTCAGGCGCCCGTCGTCGAGCACCTGCAGCAGGACGTTGAACACATCCGGATGGGCCTTTTCGACCTCGTCGAGCAGGATCACCGAATAGGGCTTGCGCCGCACGGCCTCGGTCAGATACCCGCCCTCCTCGTAGCCGACGTAACCCGGCGGCGCGCCGATGAGCCGCGCCACGGAATGCTTCTCCATGAATTCGGACATGTCGATGCGCACCATGGCCTCTTCGGTGTCGAACAGGAACTCGGCCAGGGCCTTGGTCAGCTCGGTCTTGCCCACACCCGTGGGTCCGAGGAGCAGGAAGGAGCCGTTCGGCCGGTTCGGATCGGACAGGCCCGCGCGCGAGCGGCGAATGGCGTCGGAAACGGCCGAGATCGCCTCGTCCTGCCCGACCACGCGCCGATGCAGCGCGTCTTCCATGCGCAGCAGCTTGTCGCGCTCGCCCTCGAGCATCTTGGAGACGGGGATACCGGTCCACTTGGAGACGACCTCGGCGATCTCCTCCTCGGTCACCGCGTTGCGCAGCAGCTGCGTCTCCTGGGTCTCGGCATTGGAGGCCATTTCGAGTTGCGTCTCCAACTCGGGGATGCGCCCGTACTGCAGCTCCGACATGCGCGTCAGATCGCCCGCGCGGCGCGCCGTCTCCAGCTCCACACGCGCGCGGTCCAGCTCCTCCTTGACGTGCTGCGAGCCCTGCACGGCGGCCTTCTCGGACTTCCAGACCTCTTCGAGCTCACTGTACTCGCGCTCCAGGTTGCCGATCTCCTCTTCGAGCTTGCCCAGCCGCGCGCGCGAGGCCTCGTCGCTTTCCTTCTTCAACGCCTCGCGTTCGATCTTGAGCTGAATCAGACGACGGTCGAGGCGGTCCATGGACTCGGGCTTGGAGTCGATCTCCATGCGAATGCGGCTGGCGGCCTCGTCGACCAGGTCGATGGCCTTGTCGGGCAGCTGGCGATCGGTGATGTAGCGCTGGGATAGAGTGGCCGCGGCGACGATCGCCGGGTCGGTGATGTCCACGCCGTGGTGGACCTCGTACTTTTCCTTCAGGCCGCGCAGGATGGCGATGGTGTCCTCCACCGAGGGCTCGTCGACCAGGACCTTCTGGAAGCGCCGCTCCAGGGCCGCGTCCTTTTCGATGTACTTGCGGTACTCGTCCAGGGTGGTGGCGCCGATGCAGTGCAGCTCGCCGCGCGCCAGGGCGGGCTTGAGCATGTTGCCGGCGTCCATCGCGCCCTCGGCCTTACCGGCACCGACCATGGTGTGAATCTCGTCGATGAACAGGATGATCTGGCCTTCCTGCTTGGCGAGATCGTTGAGCACCGCCTTGAGCCGCTCCTCGAACTCGCCGCGGTACTTGGCCCCGGCGAGCAGCGCGCCCATATCGAGGGCGAGCACGCGCTTGCCCTTGATCCCTTCGGGGACCTCGCCGTTGACGATGCGCTGGGCCAGGCCCTCGACGATGGCGGTCTTGCCCACGCCGGGCTCGCCGATGAGCACGGGGTTGTTCTTGGTGCGCCGCTGGAGCACCTGGATGGCGCGACGGATCTCCTCGTCGCGGCCGATCACGGGGTCGAGCTTGCCCTGCTCGGCCCGCTCGGTGATGTCCAGCGTGTATTTCTCCAACGCTTGGCGCTGGTCCTCGGCATTGGGATCGTCGACCTTCTGCCCGCCGCGTACGCGGTCGATGGCCTGTTCGATGCCGGCCTTGTCGGCACCGGCCTTGCGCAGCAGCTCGCCCGTATGGCCCTTGTCCTCCACGGCGGCGAGCACGAACAGCTCGCTGGAGATGTACTGGTCCTTGCGCTGCTGGGCCAGCTTGTCGGTCACGTTCAGCAGCCGCCCCAGGTCGTTGGATACATGCACCTCCCCGGCGGCGCCCTCGACCTGAGGCATCTGGTCGAGCGCCTCGTTGAGCTGCGAGCGCAGGAGGTTGACGTTGACGCCGGCCTGGGTCAACAGATGGCGTACGGTGCCGCCGTCCTGATCGAGCAGCGCGCTCAGCAGGTGCGCCGACTCGATGAACTGGTGGTCCCGCCCCACGGCGAGGCTCTGGGCATCGGCGAGCGCTTCCTGGAATTTACTGGTGAGTTTGTCCATCCGCATGTTCGGTGCTCTCCCGTGTCACGTGTTCGCAATTACCCCACTAGATGGGGGCATTCGAACCCCTTTCAACCGCATGGCCCAAGCTTGGGTGAGGATCGCGAAGGCCGCAAGGGAGGCTGGCCGCACGGGCGTGCGCCCGATGAAGAGAAGGACAGCGCGCCAGGGGCGCCGGTCAGTTCTGCAGCGCGCGCTCTTCGCTCACGGGCGTCTCGAGCAGACGTGCCAACTGTTTCAGGCAGGCCGGATGGTGGCGCGCCGCGCACTCGACGGGCGCAAAGCTGTACAGGCGGGCATGGCTGCGCCGCACGACGGCGCCGATGACGTGTCCCTGGCCCGCGATTCCCTGGACGCGCAGCGGATAGACAGGCGCGCCGCTGAGGCTCGCCAGCCGCGCCACGCCGGCCTTGAGCTTTTGCGGCGGATCGCTGTCGAGGTGGATCTTGCCGTGCGGAAACAGCGCCACCACCTCGCCGTCGGCCAGCGCCTTGAGCGCCGCCCGATAGGCTCGCTGCGGGTGGCCGTTGCGATCGACCGGGATGCAGCGCGCGGCGCGGAACAGCCACTGCAACCCGAACCGCTGGTATTGTTCCTGGGCGATCATGAAACGCACGGGCCGGCGACAGGCGGCGATGATGAGCAGGGGGTCGAGGCCGGAGACGTGATTGCAGGCCAGTATGGCCGGCCCCTCGGCCGGCAGGGGAACGGGCGCAAAGCGATAGCGGTGATAACGCGCGCAGAACAGGCGCAGCCAGCCGTCGATCACGTTCTTCCAACCCGCGCCCCAATCGGCACCGTTGGCCCGCCGTCCCAGCCGCCACAGCCAGGCGAGGCCGAGGGCGAACGCGAGGCCGGTCGCGAGGAATGCGCCGGCCAGTTCCACCTCAACCGACATGGTGGACCTTCACGTCTGTACGTGCGCGTCGGATTGTCTGTCGACTTCTCAATGCAGCGTCGAATGCACGGTGTAGATAAGGAGTACACCCAGACCGATCAGTGCGATCTGCGCCACCGTGTCGCGAACGTGAGGACGGCGGTGCAGGCCGGGAATGAGATCGGCCACCGCGATATAGATGAAGCTCGAGGCGGCGACCGACAGCACATAGGGCAGGATCTGATGCAGACCGGCCAGCCCGGCGTAGGCGGCCAAGGCCCCGATGATCGTGGTCAGACTGGACAGGACGTTGAAGGCCAACGCCCGGGTGCGGCTGAAACCGCTGTGCAGCAGGATGGCGAAGTCGCCGACCTCCTGCGGGATCTCGTGCGCGGCGACCGCCAGGGCAGTCACGACACCCAGGTGAACGTCGGTCAAGAAGGCCGCGGCGATCAACACGCCGTCGACCATGTTGTGGATACCGTCGCCGATGAGGATCAGCATCCCCGCCGCCTGGTGGCGGTGCGGGTCTTCGGGGGCATGCGCCTCGCAGTCGGCCGTGTGGCAGTGCCGCCACAGGACCAGCTTCTCCAGCACGAAGAAGCCCAGCAGGCCAAGCAGCACGGCCAGGCCGAACTTGTGGAAGTCCACACCGGGCGCGGCCAGGGCATGCGGCATGAGGGCGAGGAAGGCCGCGCCCAACAGGGCCCCGATGGCAAAGCTCACCAGATGCGGCAAGGCGCGCAGGCGCCACGGCTCGGGCAGGAGCAGCAAGGTGCCGGCCGCCAGCACGCTGAGCACGCCGCCGAGCAGGCTGAAGAGGATAATCCAGGTTAGCAGACTCATGACGCCGGGGACCTCGGAACGGCCAAAGCCGCCATGATACCGCAATGGGCGCGGCGCCCGCACTGGAGCGCATCCGCCTGCTCGTCACTCACGCGCGCGCAGCCAGATCAGGCTGGCCATGCGGCCGGTCGCCCCGTCGCGCCGGTAGGAATAGAAGTGTTCGGTTTCACGGTACGTGCAGCGCCCGCCGCCATAGACGCCCTGCACACCGTGAGCGAGCAGACGCTGGCGCGCCAGGCAATACAGGTCGGCCAGCCAACGCCCGTTCGGCGACGGCCGAAAGGCCTCGGCGGCCCGCGCCTCGTGGTCGGTGAAGCGCTGGCGCACCTCCTCGCCGACTTCGAAGTGCGCCGGGCCGATCGCCGGGCCCAGCCAGGCCCATTCGGCCCGCGCGCCCATCGCCTCCAGGCGCGCCAAGGCGGCCTCGATGACCCCGCCGGCCAGTCCCCGCCAGCCGGCGTGCGCGGCGGCAATGCGCTCCCCCGAGCGGTCGCACAACAGCACCGGCAGGCAGTCGGCGGTGAGCACCGCGCAGACCTCACCGGCCCGGTCGGTGAACTGCGCGTCGGCCGGCGTCGTGCCCGGCTCCACCTCGCCGGCCGCCACCGCCGCACAGCCGTGCACCTGGTGCAGCCACCGCGGCTCGGCCGGCAGGGCCAGCGCCCGGCGCAGACGGGCGCGATTCTCGTTCACGGCTTGGGGATCGTCACCGACGTGCGCGGCCAGGTTGAACGACTCGAAGGGCGGGCGGCTGACCCCGCCGGTGCGCAGGGTGGTGCCCGCGCACACCCGGGACGGCGCCGGCCAGTCGGCGGCCAACCACCCGATGGCCGGCCGGCTCATCGGGCCGCCTCCGCGCCCGCCGCGTCCTCGCGCAGGACCGCCAGCAGCTCGGCCATGTCGGCGGGCAGCGGGCTGTCCCAGTGCACGGCCTCGCCGCTGACGGGGTGCTCGAAGGCAAGCCGGGCGGCGTGCAGGGCCTGGCGCTTGAAGCCGCGCAGGCAGGTGGCCAGGGCCTCGCTGGCACCGGCCGGCACCCGCAGGCGCCCGCCGTAGACGGGATCGCCGACCAGGGGATGGCGCCGATGGGCCAAGTGGACCCGGATCTGATGAGTCCGCCCGGTCTCCAGGCGGACCCGCAGGTGGCTGTGGGCGCGGAAGCGCTCCAGGACCCGATAATGGGTCACGGCCCGCTTGCCGCCGGGCACCACGGCCATGCGCTTGCGCTGGACGGGGTGGCGGCCGATGGGCTCGTCGACGGTGCCGCCGGCGGTCAGTACCCCCACCACCACGCACTGGTATTCACGGGTGACGCTGCGGGCCTGCAGCTGGGCCACCAATTCCTTTTGCGCCGTCAGCGTGCGCGCCACGACCATCAAGCCGCTGGTGTCCTTGTCGAGGCGGTGGACGATGCCGGCCCGCGGTATGTGCGCCAGCTCCGGGGCATGGTGCAGCAGGGCATTGAGCAGAGTGCCGGCGCGGTTGCCGGCGGCCGGGTGCACCACCAGCCCGGCCGGCTTGTCGATGACCAGCAGGGCCTCGTCCTCGTAGACGATGTCCAGCGCCAGGGCCTCGGGCTGCCAGTCCTCGCGCGCCTCGACGCGGGCGTCGATCTCGACCCGCTCGCCGCCGCGGACCTTGTCCTTGGCCCGCCACGCGGCGGCGTCCACCCGGACCTGCCCCTCGCGTATCCACTGCTGCAGGCGCGCGCGTGAGTATTCCGAGAACAGCGCCGCCAGGGCCTGGTCCAGGCGCTGGCCGGCGAGCTCCTCGGGGATATCGCGGCTGAGGCGGATCGCTTGGGTCATGCTGCCTATATTACCGGTAGGGACGATTCATTAAAGGGCCGCGCGAGGGTATACTGCGCATTCCGCGTGGCCCCCGTGCCGCCACCCGCCCTTGCCGGCGGCGCGGCCGTGACCATGATGCCAATCGCAAGACAAAACGGCTGCTCGTCCCCCATGCGCTCAATCACCACTGTATTCTCCCTGCTCGTCCTGTTGACCTGGCTGGTCGGCCTCAGCGGCTGCGCCACCGGGGGCGACTACGACGACCCCACGGCCAACTGGACGGCCAAGCAGATCTACCAGGAGGCCTCGACCCAGCTCAAGGACAAGAACTGGGAACGCTCCATCCAGTTGTTCGAGAAGCTCGAAGGCCGTTACCCTTACGGGCGTTATGCCGAACAGGGGCGCCTGGACATCGCCTACGCCCACTACAAGAACGGCGAGCCCGAATCGGCCATCCTGGCCGCCGACCGGTTCATCAAGCTCTACCCGCGCCACCCGAACGTCGACTACGCCTATTATCTGAAGGGCCTGGCGAGCTTCGGCCAGGGACGCTCCTTCCTGTATCGTTGGTTCGACCAGGACATGTCCGAGCGCGATCCCAAGGCCGCGCGCAAGTCCTTTCAGTACTTCAAGGAGCTGGTGACGCGCTTCCCCAACAGCCGTTACGCACCCGATGCCGTCAAGCGCATGGTGTTCCTGCGCGAGCGCCTGGCCAAGCATGAGCTGCACGTCGCCGATTATTACATGCGCCGCGGCGCCTACCTCGCCGCCGCCAACCGGGCCAAGCACGTCATCGAGAACTATGAGCGCACGCCCCAGGTGGAACAGGCGCTGGTGACGCTGGTACGGGCCTATCACAAGCTCAAGTTGCACGGCCTGGCGGGCGATGCCCTGCGGGTGCTGGAGAAGAACTATCCGAAGCAGCCGACCCTGGCCGAGCTGAAACGGGCCCAGGCCCGGCAATAGGCGGGCCCGGTTGGGCCGCCCGTTCGGACCAGTGCGGGAGAGACGACGATGTGGGATTTTTTCGAGACCATTCGCCATCGCCACTCGGTACGCAAGTACCAGCAGGACCGCCCGGTGGAACCCGAAAGGCTGCACGCCATACTCGAGGCGGCCGTCGCGGCCCCCTCCGCGGGCGACCTACAGTCCTATCGCATCGTCGTGGTGAGCGACACAAAGACCCGCGCGGCACTGCAGGCCGCCGCCACCGACCAGCCCTTCGTCGGCCAGGCCCCGGTCTGCCTGGTCTTTTGCAGCGAGCCGGGACGGGCCGAGCGCGAGTACGGCGAGCGCGGGCGCGACCTCTATGCCATCCAGGACGCGACCATCGCCGCGGCCTATGCGCAGCTGGCCGTCGTGGCCGCCGGTATGGGTTCGACCTGGGTGGGATACTTCGACGAAGCCAGGGTAACCAAGGCCCTGGCCCTGGAGGAGGGGCTCAAACCAATCGCCATGCTCAGCCTGGGCTACCCCGCCGAGTTGCCGGAGCCCACGGCGCGCCGCCGGCTGGACGAGATCGTCAGCTACCGTTAGGGCCCAAGCGCACGGGCTCAGATGGCCTCTTCGTTTTCCTCGCCGGTGCGGATACGCACGACGCGCTCGACCGGGCTGACGAAGATCTTGCCGTCACCGATCTTGCCCGTGCGGGATGCGTTCAAAATGGCCTCCAGACAGCGCTCGACCTGATCGTCGTTGACCACGATTTCGATCTTCACCTTGGGCAGGAAATCGATGACGTATTCCGCCCCACGGTAGAGCTCGGTGTGCCCCTTCTGCCGCCCGAACCCCTTGACCTCGATGGCCGTCATGCCCGTGATGCCGATCTCCGAGAGGGCCTCGCGGACATCGTCGAGCTTGAAGGGCTTGATTACGGCTTCGATCTTTTTCATGACGCGATCCTTTACTTATCGTGCGTGTCGGTGAGACGGACCCACTTCGCCAGCCACTATAGGCCCCAGTGTAAGCCATATGAATGCGCGGCTCCAGACGTCGAGCCGCCCCGTCGCGGCCCGCACCGGCTCAGCGACGCCCGCCGTAGCCGGAGGTGATCGGGTAGCGCCGATCGCGGCCGAAGGCGCGACGGGTGATGCGCACCCCGGGGGGCGCCTGGCGGCGCTTGTACTCGTTGCGGTCGACCAGCCGGATCACCCGCTCGACCGCCTCGCGCGGGAAACCGGCGGCCACGATGGCCTCGAGGTCGCGGTCCTGTTCCACGTAGAGCTCGAGGATGGGGTCGAGCACTTCATACGGGGGCAGGCTGTCGCTGTCGCGCTGGTCGGCGGCCAACTCGGCCGAGGGCGGGCGGTCGATGACCCTCTGCGGGATCACCGCAGAGAGTTCATTGCGATAGGCCGCCAGGCGATAGACCAGTGTCTTGGGCACGTCCTTGAGGACGTCGAAGCCGCCGGCCATGTCGCCGTAGAGCGTCGCGTAGCCGACGGCCATCTCGCTCTTGTTGCCCGTGGTCAGGACGATCTTGCGCTTTTTGTTGGAGATGGCCATCAACACCACGCCGCGACAGCGCGCCTGGATGTTCTCCTCCGTGGTATCGACCGGCAGGCCGGCGAACTCCTCGTGCAGCGCCGTCAGGAAGGCATCGAACAGCGGCTCGATGGAGATCACGCCGTGTTCGACCCCCAGCGCCTCGGCCTCGGCCGCCGCGTCCTCGAGGCTCATGTCGGCCGTGTAGCGCGAGGGCATGAGCACCGCCTCGACGCGCTCGGGCCCGATGGCATCGACGGCGATGGCCAGGGTCAGCGCCGAGTCGATGCCCCCGGACAGGCCGACGACCACACCGCGAAAGCCGTTCTTGTCGATATAGTCGCGCACGCCGAGCACCAGGGCCCGGTAGGCGCTTTGCTCGCGCGACAGGGGCGGACTCAGGACGGACTCGATCACCGGGCGCACCCGGGCGCCCTGCACGTCGAGTTCGACCGACTCCAGCGCCTGCTCGAAGGCCGCCAGGCGCTGGGTGAGCACGCCCTCGGCGTCCATGACAAAGGACTCGCCGTCGAAGACCAGCTCGTCCTGACCGCCGACCTGGTTGACGTAGATGACCGGCAAGCCGGTCTCCTGGACCCGCTCGCGCACCTCGGTCTCGCGCTCGCGTCCCTTGTCGATGTGAAAGGGCGAGGCATTGATGTTGACGATCAGCCGCGCCCCGGCGGCCGCGGCCTGGTGGGCCGGCCCGGGGCTCCAGATATCCTCGCAAATGGTCAGGCCCACCGGCACGCCCCGGATGTCCACCACGCAGGGCTCCAGGCCGGCGGCGAAATAACGCTTCTCGTCGAAGACACTGTAGTTGGGCAAGTGTTGCTTGTGGTAAGTGGCCACGACGGTGCCCTCGCGCAGCAGCGAGGCGGCATTGTACAGCCCGCCCACGGCCTGGTGGGGATAGCCGACGATGACATCGATGCCCCGAACGGCGCGGCGAATGCGCTCCAACCCGTGCAGGGCGGCCAGATGGAAACTCGGGCGCAGGAGCAGATCCTCGGGCGGATAGCCGCTCAGGGACAACTCGGGAAAGACCACCACATGGGCCTGTTGTTCATCGCGGGCCCGTTCGCAGGCCTCGAGGATGCGCCGCACGTTGCCGTCGATATCCCCGACCAGGGGATTGATCTGTGCCATGGCCACACGCAGGCGCCGCCCGCCGGCCATCTCGGTCAAGCTATCTGAAGGGGTCATGGTGTCGCTGCCGTGTCCATCGAGCCATTCTTGGCGCCGCGGCGACCCGCCGGGGGAACGCCGCCGCAACGCACCGGCGCGCCTCAGCCGGCGAAGAACTCCAGCATACGCGCGCCCATCTCGGCGGGCGAGCGCGCAATGGTCACGCCGGCGGCCTCCAGGGCCGCGAACTTGCCGCGCGCCGTACCCTGACCGCCGGAGATGATGGCACCGGCGTGGCCCATGCGCTTGCCCGGCGGCGCCGTGACCCCGGCGATGTAGGCCACCACGGGCTTGCGCACGTGCGCGCGGATATACTCGGCCGCCTCTTCCTCGGCCGTGCCGCCGATCTCGCCGACCATGATGATGCCCTTGGTCTGGCGATCGGCCTCGAACAGGGCGAGGCAGTCGACGAAGCTCATGCCGTGAATCGGGTCCCCGCCGATACCCAAGCAGGTGCTCTGGCCCAAGCCGTTTTGGGTGGTCTGGTAGACCGCCTCGTAGGTCAGCGTGCCCGAGCGCGAGACGATGCCGATACTGCCCGGCTTATGGATGGCGCCGGGCATGATGCCGATCTTGCATTCGCCCGGGGTGATGACACCCGGGCAGTTGGGGCCGATGAGCCTGACCTCGCTGCGCGCCAGGCTGGCGCGCACGCGCAGCATGTCCTGCACGGGGATGCCCTCGGTGATGCACACGATGGTCCGGATGCCGGCATCGGCGGCCTCGAGGATCGCATCGGCGGCGAACGGCGCCGGCACGTAGACCATGCTCGCCTCGGCGCCGGTCTGCGCCACGGCGTCGCGCACCGTATCGAACACCGGCCGGTCCAGGTGCCTCTGACCGCCCTTGCCCGGGGTCACGCCGCCGACGAGTCGGGTCCCGTACTCGATGGCCTGCTGGGAGTGGAAGCTGCCCTGGCGGCCGGTGAAGCCCTGGCAGATGACCTTGGTGGACTTGTTGACGAGGATGGCCATCAGGCGCTCCCCGCGGCGTGGACGGCCTTTTGCGCCGCATCGGTCAGGTCCTGCGCGGTGACGATGGCCAGCTCGCTCTCCTGCAGCATGGCGCGGCCCTGCTCGACGTTGGTCCCCTCCAGGCGCACCACGACCGGCACGCTGAGCTGAACCTCCTCGACGGCGCGGATGATGCCCTCGGCGATGAGGTCGCAGCGCACGATGCCGCCGAAGATATTGACCAGGATGGCCTTGACCTTCGTGTCGGAGAGAATGAGCTTGAAGGCCTCGGCGACCTTCTCGGCCGTGGTTCCCCCGCCGACGTCCAGAAAGTTGGCCGGCTCGCCGCCGTGGAGCTTGATGAGGTCCATGGTGGCCATCGCCAGTCCCGCCCCGTTGACCATGCAGGCGATATTGCCGTCCAGACTGACGTAGTTCAGGCCGTGCTGTTGGGCACGATATTCCTTCTCGTCCTCCTGGGTCGGGTCGTGCAGCTCGTTGAGCAGCTTCTGGCGGTACAGGGCGTTGTCGTCGGCATTGATCTTGGCGTCCAGGGCCACCAGCTCCGAGGCGCCGGTCACGACCAGCGGATTGACCTCGACCAGGCTGAGGTCGCGCTCGACGAACAAGCGATACAGCCCTTCCATGACCCGGGTCAGCGGCGTGATCAGGGCCGGGCCCAGTCCCAGGCCGAAGGCGAGTTGGCGGCACTGGTAGGGCTGGAGCCCGACCACCGGGTCGACCGCGACGCGCAGGATATCCTCGGGCCGCTCGCGGGCGACCTCTTCGATATCCATGCCGCCGGCCGCCGAGGCCATGAACACCACCCGCTGCAGCGCGCGGTCGACCACCGCCCCGAGATAGAGCTCGCGGGCGATGTCGCAGGGCCGTTCGATGAGCACACTGTGCACGGGCTGGCCGGCCGCGCCGGTCTGCGCCGTGACCAGGCGCGTGCCCAGCAAGTGCGAGACGGCGCTTTGCAGCGCCTCGGCCCCCTCCACCCGGCGCACGCCCCCGGCCTTGCCGCGGCCACCGGCGTGGACCTGGGCCTTGACCACCCAGGCATCGCCGCCGAGCTCATGGGCCACCGTCGGCGCCTCGCCCACGGTGGTCGCCAGCGAGCCGGCGGGGACGGGGATGCCGTACTGGGCGAACAGCTCCTTGGCCTGAAATTCGTGCAAGTGCATGGCGGAGACCGCGTCCCGTAAAAAGCGTGTTATTCTGGAGCAATCCGCGGCGGTTCGCAAAACCTTCTGCCCGGCCCGCTGGCCGCCACCTGCGGACGGGGGTAGAATCGCCCCGCATCACCCACCCCGCACGGGAGCACCGCGCCGACCTGACCATGGGCCTGTTTCGTCTCATCTTCCTCGGCCTCATCATCTGGCTCATCGTTCGCGTCGTGCGCGCCCTGACCGCGCCGGCGCGCCAGGGCCGCTCGCCCAGGCACAGGGAGGCCGCGGACAGCGGCCGCGAGGCCCGGACAAAGGGCCAGGCGGAGATCCCCGCCCAGCGCATGGTCCGCTGCGCCGAATGCGGCCTGCACGTGCCCCGCGGCGAGGCCGTGTGCGACGGCGAGCGCTGTTTTTGCAGCGCCGAGCACCGGGATCGCTTCGCCCGCCACTGAGCGCAGAGCGTCAACAAATCCGGGCCCATGAGGTAGTATTCAACGCATGGAGCCCTACCTGCTGAGCCCCAGCACCCCGATTGGCCGAACCGGTGAGGCCGCCGCGCCGACCGACGAGGCCGACGTCGGCGCCAACACGACCTGGAAGCCGCTCTACTTCCTCAACCTCTATCGCCTGGGCCTGTCCGGGCTGTTCGTGCTGCTCGCCTACACGGGGAATCTGATCAAACCGTTGGGGACGACCCAGCCTGTTCTGTTCGGCATCATCGCCCTGGTCTACCTCGCTTTGTGCGCCCTGGCCGTCGCGGCCAATCACTGGCGCCGGCCCAAATTCAAATTGCAGGTCTATGGGCTGGTGCTGGTGGACATCATGGCCGTCATGGCGCTGATGCACGCCAGCGGGGGCGTGACCAGCGGACTGGGCATGCTGCTGGTGGTCACCATCGCCGGGGGCGCGATCCTCATGGCCGGGCGCACGGCCGTGTCCTTCGCCGCGCTGGCCAGTCTGGCCGTCCTGGCCGAGACCCTGTACACGCACCTGGAGCTGCCGCGCCAAACCGCCGCCTACCCGCAGGCCGGGCTGCTCGGCATCACCTTCTTCGCCACGGCCATCCTGGCCCATGTCCTGGCCCGGCGCATCCGCGAGACCGAGGCCCTGGCCGCCCAACGCGGGGTGGACCTGGCCAACCTGGCCGAACTCACCGAGCACATCATCCAACGCATGCAGACGGGCATCCTCGTCATCGACGGGCAGAACCGGGTGCGCCTGATGAACGAGGCGGCCTGGCACATGCTGGGCATGCCCGCGGCCAGCGAGGCCCCGACCTTGAACCGCCTCTCCGGCGAGCTGCTGCAGCAACTCAACCGGTGGCGGCGCGACCCCGAGCAACCCAACAAACCGGTGCAGCTGTCGGCCAATACGGCGGACATCCTGCCGCGCTTCGCCCGGATCGGCGGCGACGCGGCCTCGGGCACCCTGATCTACCTGGAAGACACAGCCGCCACCGCCCAGCAGGCCCAGCAGATGAAGCTCGCCTCGCTCGGCGGCCTGACCGCCTCCATCGCCCACGAGATCCGAAACCCGCTCGGGGCGATCAGCCACGCCGGCCAGCTCCTGGCCGAATCGGGCGAGCTCGGCGAACACGATCAGCGCCTGACCCGGATCATCACCGAGCACTCCCGGCGCATCAACACCATCATCGAGAACGTCCAGCAGCTCAGCCGGCGGGATCGCAGCCGCCCGGAGATCCTCGCCCTGGGACCGTTCCTGGAGGCGTTCGTACGGGAGTTCGTCGAGATCCACGGCGCACCGGCCCGGGACATCGCCCTGAAGGTGGAACCCAAGGACCTGGAGGTCCGCTTCGACCCCAGCCAGCTGCAGCAGATCCTGACCAACCTGTGCGAAAATGCCCTGCACCACAGTGCCGGCTATGACGGCTCGCCGAAGGTCGAGCTGCGGGCCAGCGACACCGTGGAGCCGCACCGCCCCGTCGTCGAGGTCATCGATCGCGGGCCGGGGATCAGCGCCGAGGCGGCCGAGCGCCTGTTCGAGCCGTTCTTCACCACGGAGTCCAAGGGCACCGGCCTGGGCCTGTACATCAGCCGCGAGCTGGCCGAGTCCAACCAGGCCCAGCTCGGCCACGTGCCCCAGCCGGCGGGCGGCGCCTGTTTTCGCATCACCTTCCAGGACCCGAGGAGACAGATAGCCTAGCCATGGAACGCCCCACCGAGGTCAAACCCCGCGCCCTGGTCGTGGACGACGAGCCCGATATCCGCGAGCTGCTGGAAATCACGCTCGGGCGGATGGGCATCGAGGCGGCCACCGCGGCCGACCTGACCGCGGGCAAGCGCATGCTGGCCAGCGGCGAGTACGACCTCTGCCTGACCGACATGCGACTGCCCGACGGCAACGGCATCGACCTGGTGCGCCATATGCAACAGCACCACGCCGACGTGCCGGTCGCCGTCATCACCGCCCACGGCAACATGGAGTCGGCCATCGAGTCCCTGAAGGCCGGCGCCTTCGACTTCGTCACCAAGCCGGTCGACCTGCAGATGCTGCGCACCCTGGTCAATACCGCGCTCAGGCTCATGCGCCGGGGCGGCACCGAGGAGGACTCGGAGCTCCAGCTCATCGGCGCCTCGCCCGCCATCCAGGCCACCCGTCAGACCATCGCCAAGGTCGCGCGCAGCCAGGCACCTATATATATCAGCGGCGAGTCCGGCACCGGCAAGGAACTGGTCGCCCGGCTCATCCACGAGCAGGGCGCCCGGCGCGACCGGCCCTTCGTGCCGGTCAACTGCGGCGCGATCCCCACCGAGCTCATGGAGAGCGAGTTCTTCGGCCACAAGAAGGGCAGCTTCACCGGGGCCACGGCGGACAAGCAGGGCCTGTTCCAGGCGGCCGAGGGCGGCACGCTGTTCCTGGACGAGGTGGCCGACCTGCCGCTGAGCATGCAGGTCAAGCTGCTGCGTGCCATCCAGGAGAAGGCCATCCGCCCGGTCGGCGCCCAGCGCGAGGTCCCGATCGACGTGCGCATCCTCAGCGCCACCCACACCGACCTGGCCCGGCTGGTCGAGGAGGGCCGTTTCCGCCAGGACCTGTACTACCGCATCAACGTCATCCGCCTGCACGTGCCCAGCCTGCGCGAGCGCCGCGACGACATCCCGCTGCTCGCCGAGCACTTCCTGGCGCGCATCGTGCGCGCCTGGGACATCCCGCCGGTGACCGTCAGCCCGGCCGCCCTGCAGGCCCTGGAAGGCTACGGCTATCCGGGCAACGTACGCGAGCTGGAGAACATCCTCGAGCGCGCCGTGACCCTGTGCGAGGGCGACACCATCGAGCCCGGCGACCTGCAGTTGCCCGAGGCGCAAGCGCCCGGAAACGCCGCTGATGCGTCGGTGCCGGCTGCGCCGCCGCCCGCGGCCGATACCGGGGGCGAACCGCCCGCCTCGCTCGAGCCCCTGCTGCAGGACGTGGAGAAGGATGCCATCGTCAAGGCCCTGGAGCAGACCCGCTACAACAAGACCGCCGCGGCCAAGCTGCTCGGGATCTCCTTTCGCGCCCTGCGCTATCGCCTCAAGAAGCTGGGGCTGGAATGACAAAGGTGACGCGCAACGTCACTTTCTGACCTATGCCGCCCGTCGCGGCGGCGGTTTCCCGCCCGACGCGCCCCGGCGCAATCCGGCTCTCTCGGCGTGTCCATACGCAAGGTCTTATTTTTAGGACCATTTCAACAACTGACCGGGTGAGGTGGACCAGACATCGGGCTCCTGGCACGTATCCTGCACCGTTACAGACAAGCGGCTAAAGGTTTTACGGGTCGTGGCCGAAAACCTGACTGTGGTCACGCACCGCCGCCGGCCCAAGTCCTAGGATACAACGACGCGGGCATTAGCCACCAAGACTTGTCACTCGCAAAACGTAGGGAGTCAATGCAATGAAAAAGGTTCAATCGGGTTTCACCCTCATCGAATTGATGATCGTGGTGGCCATCATCGGCATCCTGGCCGCCATCGCCATCCCGGCCTACAATTCGTACATCGCGACGGCGAAGATGTCCAAGGTCCAGGACCACGCGGACAACGCCCGGCGCACCGTCTCTAACATGTTTAAGAAGGATGTGGCCCGCAGGGCAATGAATCTCACGACGGGGTTAGCTCCGACCAGCATCTCAGGCATCGTGAGCCAGCTCAACAACGAAAGTTCCGGGGCCACTGCTCCCGAAAAGGGACTGGCGCCCTATTCCACCAGTGCGTCCGGCATCACTAATGGTCAGGTGATCCTGAGTGGTTCCGGACCCACTAATTCCGGCGACTGGCAAAACGGTGATACCGTTGACATCGATTTCGGTAATGACGGGACCAACCAATACCTCGACATGACGATCGGACACTACACCGTCACCTACGACTAAGGCGGGAATTCGAAATAATCGCTGGGGGTCCTACGGGGCCCCTGGCGGCTTCTAGCGGTGAATGTTGGAATAACACACACGCATTGGCTGCGTTAAGGGACCTAAAAATACCATGCAACGTAGCGAATCCGGATTTACTTTGGCCGAGTTGATGATCGTGGTGGCCATCCTGGCTATCCTCGCCGGCATTGCGATCCCGCTGTATACAAATTATATCGAGACCTCGCGCAACACTGAGGCTTTCAACGACATGAACAGCCTGCGCCTGGCCGAAGAAGAGTATTTTCTCGAGAACAACACCTATGTTCCCGGTAAATATTACGCCACCGGCACTAAGAGCCTGCAGACCGGAGCACTCGGCTGGAGCCCGGCCAAACCGGACAACAAGCAGCAGTTCGGCTATGACGTGTCCGCGAGCAACACCAGTTACAGCATTACCGCCACGGGTCTCGGACGCGACGTCCCGAACAGCGTTGTCTTGACCTTGCAGTAGTAGTGCTCCCTAACGCCTCCTGACGTACGATCAGACTGCTGACGGGGCCACAGAGCCCTGCCCCGAATCTTCCCCGGGCGTCTTTCCAAGCCACGCCCAACCGAGGCCACACGCATGTCCGATCAGGCGCTATCGAGCTCCCGCCACCTCCAGCGCCTCCTCGTTTTTCTGGTCTTCGTCTCCCCCTTCATCTACTGGGGCGCCCTGCGCGACCTGTCAGCCCTGCCCCGCAACGCCTTCATCGTCTTTACCGCCGGCATCGGCCTGACGCTCTGGGCCTGGGAAGCCATCCGCCGCAGGCAGGGCTTCGTCTGGCACCCCTGGTTCGGCACCCTGCTCCTGATGTACGTCTGGAGCGCGATTTCGATCGGCTGGAGCGTGGACCCGGACAACGGCTTCGTGCTGTTGGCCAACCTCACGGGCCTCGTCACCGTCGGCTTCCTGGTGATGCAGGTCGGCGAGAAGGCATTCGGCCTCGCCATCGCGAAGGCGGCAGTCCTCGCCGGCGCCCTGTCCGCGCTGGTCGCCATCGGCCAGTACTTCGGCTACGACCCACTGCACTACTGGCAGGCCGTCGCACCGGCCGGCAGCTTCGTCAACAAGAATTTCCTCGCCCTGTATCTGGACCTGATCGTCCCCATCGGCCTTATGCTCAGCCTCATGGAGGCGCGCCCCCGGCTGCGCTGGCTCTGGGGCATCGCCACGGCTCTGTGCCTGTCCTTCCTAATCGTCTCCCGCACCCGCGGCTCCTGGCTCGGCCTGCTAGCCGCCGGAGCAGCCGCAGTCGTTATGCTCTGGCGCATCCCCGCGCTCCGCGCCCAATTCCACGAGTACATACCGGGGCGACGCTGGATGCTCGCCGCCATCGCGGCCCTGCCCATCGTATTGGCGTTGATGCCGGGCGACATCCTGCCTCACGACTACAAGACCGGGCAGTTGCTGAAAGGACGCCTCGACTCTTCCATCGAGACCCGCCTGCATGCCTACGAGAATTCCCTGGCGCTGATCGCCGACCACCCACTGCAAGGCACGGGCTTCGGCGGCTTCCGGATGGGCTTCCGGCCCTACATGTTCAGTGTCGCGCCCATGTACGAGGTCACCGAGGACAAACAACTGGGCCGCCTGCACAGCGACCCGCTGCAGCAGTTCGTCGAATTGGGCCTGCCCGGCGGCCTGCTCAGCCTTGCCTTGTATGGCTGGGCCCTGTGGCTGGCCTGGTCCCTGGCGCGGGACGCCGAGGGAGAGACGCGCTGGCTCGCCGCCGGATTATTTCTTGCACTGATCGCCTCAGGGGCCCACGCCTGCGTCTCCTTCCCGCTGCACAAGCCGAACTCGGCCCTGATGTGGGTGGTCTGGCTGGGCCTGCTGGCCGGCCTGGCGGCCCGCCGTCGCCAGCGCCCGCTCCCATCGCCCTGGTCCCCGATCCTGGCGCTGATGGGACTACTCGGTCTCGGCATCGCCGCGGGTGCCGTCGCCTTCTATACGCCGTACATCCAGGCCAACCGCGATATGAAGACCGCGATTTTGGCGCAGGCCGACAAGGACTGCCCAAAAGCACGGCACTATATCGACACCGCCTGGAGCAGATTCCGATTGGATTTCGAGGAGCGCGAGCAGTACGTGCGCACCTACGCCTTCTGCGGCTCCGACGCCAACCGGGTCCTGACGGCCATGAACGAGGTCCTGGCCTACGACCCGACCAACGCCCGGGCCCTGCTCACGCGCGGCCAGATCGAGCTCTCCCGCCGGGAGTACAGACAGGCCGCCGACGACTTCGGCCTGGTCGCCTCCATCCTCCCGCACCGGGCCAGCGGCTACCTCGGCCTCGGCCACGTCGCCCGCCACCTGGGCAAACTCAGGCTGGCGCGGCGCCTGTACCGGACAGCCCAGGACCGCGAACCAAACAACCCCCTGCCTGCCAAGTTCCTGAAAATGCTTGACAAACCCCAGTCGCAGCGCCATAAATAGAAGCATATTTGTATTTAAAATTAGTCACTTAGGAAGATTTCTCCCATATCCCCTCAACCTCCGCCGCGGTGCGGTCGATAACGCCTGGAGGGGACTGGGCAGCACAGGGGCGGGAGGGCGCACACTCGGTGTGTTGACGGCCCTGGAAGGGGCGGCAGCCGGGCGATGCACGCACGGCCGGCATGGGTTAGACTCAATCCTGTTGAGTCCATTGCCTTTTTTATGAAAGTCGTCACGGCGCACCGCGGCGCCGGAGGGTAAATAGGTACGTTATGGCTAGTCCCAACATGAAAGTACCGCTGAGCGGGCTCGGGCGGCGCCTGGTCCAGGACGGGCTCGTCAACGAGGCCCAGGTCCAGGAGGCCAACGAGGCCTCCGTCAAGGACAAGGTCCCCTTCGTCTCCTACCTGGTCCAGAAGAAGCTGGCCAAGGGCCGGGACATCGCCTCGGCGGCGGCGCTGGAGTTCGGCGTGCCGCTGATGGACCTGGGGACCATGGAACTCGACCCCGAGGTGGTCAAACTGGTCGAGGAAAAGCTCATCCGCAAGCACCACGCCCTGCCCCTGTTCAAACGGGGCAACCGGCTGTTCGTCGGCGTCTCCGACCCGACCAACCTCCAGGGTCTGGACGAGATCAAGTTCCACGTCGGCATCAATACCGAGGCCATCCTGGTCGAGGACGACAAGCTCAGCCAGTTCATCGAGAAGGCCATGGAGGCCAACGACTCGACCTTCGCCGACCTGTCCGACGGCGACCTCGACGACGTCGACTTCGCCGACGACGAGCAGATGGAGGGCGGCGGCCCGGCGGTCAGCGAGTCCGAGATCGACGACACCCCCGTCGTGCGCTTCATCAACAAGGTGCTGCTGGACGCCATCAACCGGGGGGCCTCGGATATCCACTTCGAGCCCTACGAGAAGAATTACCGGGTGCGCACCCGCCTGGACGGTATGCTCAGCGAGGTCGCCTCGCCGCCGGTCGGCCTCGGGCCCAAGCTGACCGCCCGGCTCAAGGTGATGTCACGCCTGGACATCTCCGAACGGCGCGTCCCTCAGGACGGGCGCATCAAGATGAACCTGTCCAAGAACCGGGCCATCGACTTTCGTGTCAACACCTGCCCGACGCTCTATGGCGAGAAGGTCGTGCTGCGTATCCTGGACCCGACCAGCGCCAAGCTGGGCATCGACGCCCTGGGCTACGAGGAGGAACAAAAGCGCCTGTTCCTGGAGGCCATCCACCGCCCCTACGGCATGGTGCTCGTCACCGGCCCGACCGGCAGCGGTAAGACCGTCTCGCTGTACACGGCCGTCAATATCCTGAACACGGCCGACGTCAACATCTCCACGGCCGAGGATCCGTCGGAAATCAATATGCCCGGCGTCAACCAGGTCAACGTCAACCCCAAGGTGGGGCTGACCTTCGCCTCCGCCCTGCGCGCCTTCCTGCGCCAGGACCCGGACATCATTCTCGTCGGCGAGATCCGCGACCTGGAGACTGCCGAGATTGCCATCAAGGCCGCCCAGACCGGCCATTTGGTCCTGTCCACACTGCATACCAACGACGCGCCGCAGACGCTGACCCGTCTGGCCAACATGGGCGTACCGCTGTACAACATCGCCTCCTCGGTCCATCTCATCGTGGCCCAGCGCCTGGCCCGGCGCCTGTGCCCGCAGTGCAAACAGCCGGTCGAGGTGCCCAAGGAGGCCCTCAAGAAGGAGGGCTTCACCGACACCGACATCGCCGCCGGCATCAAGGTGTTCGGGCCCGTGGGCTGCGATCAGTGCAACGGCGGCTACAAGGGCCGTGTCGGCATCTATCAGGTCATGCCCGTCTCCGAGGCCATGGGGCGCATCATCATGGAGGGCGGCAACGCCATGCAGTTGGCCGACCAGGCCAAGAAGGAGGGCGTGCCGGACCTGCGAGAATCGGGCCTGAAGAAGGTCAAGGACGGGGTCACCAGCCTCGATGAGATCAACCGCGTAACCAAAGACTGACCATGGCGGAAAAAGCACTCAAACAGACCACCTTCCTCTGGGAGGGCATGGACAAGCGCGGCGAGAAGGTCAAGGGCGAATCCCCGGGCCAGAACATCGCCCTGGTCAAGGCCAGCCTGCGCCGTCAGGGCATCAACCCGACCAAGGTGCGCAAGAAGTCCAAGCCCCTGTTCGGCGGCGGCAAGTCCATCAAGTCCAAGGACGTCGCGGTGTTCAGCCGCCAGCTGGCGACCATGATGACCTCCGGCGTGCCCCTGGTGCAGGCCTTCGAGATCATCGGCCGCGGCCACGAGAACCCGCGCATGCGGGACATGCTCCTGGCCATCAAGAACGACATCGAGGGCGGCAGCAATCTGTCGGACGCGCTGGGCAAGTTCCCCCTGCAGTTCGACAACCTGTACTGCAACCTGGTCGAGGCCGGCGAACACGCCGGTATCCTCGACAACCTGCTGGACAAGATCGCGACCTACAAGGAAAAGACCGAGGCCATCAAGGGCAAGATCAAGAAGGCCATGTTCTACCCGACCGCCGTCATCGTCGTGGCATTCGTGATTACCGCCATCCTGATGATCTTCGTCATCCCGCAGTTCCAACAGCTGTTCGCGGGCTTCGGTGCCGACCTGCCGGCCCCGACCAAATTCGTCATTCATCTGTCCCAGATATTCCAGGATTACTGGTGGGCCATCTTCGGCGGTATCGGCATTGCCATCTACACCCTGATCTATTTCAAGAAGCGCTCGCGCAAATTTCAGCACTTCCTGGACCGCATGCTCCTGAAGGTGCCCATCGTCGGTCCCATCCTGAACAAGGCGGCCATCGCCCGCTTCGCCCGCACCCTGTCGACCATGTTCGCCGCCGGCGTGCCGCTGGTCGAGGCCATGGAGTCGGTGGCCGGCGCTGTCGGCAACATCGTCTACAGCCACGCCGTGCTGCGCATGCGCGACGAGGTCGCCACCGGCACCCAGCTCAACGTCTCCATGCGCCAGGCCGACCTGTTCCCGAACATGGTGGTCCAGATGGCGGCCATCGGCGAGGAGGCCGGCTCGCTCGATACCATGCTCGGCAAGGTCGCCGACTTCTACGAGGAAGAGGTCGACAACGCCGTGGACGGCCTGAGCAGCCTGTTGGAGCCGCTCATCATGGCCATCCTGGGCGTGATCATCGGCGGTCTGGTTATTTCCATGTATCTGCCGATCTTCCAGATGGGCAAGGTCGTCAGCGGTCACTGATGACGGCCGGTTTCATCGGCACGGTGTGCCGTTAGCGCATGGGCGCGCAGTGGGCGAGCCTGCCGCCGGCCTGGTGGATAGCCGCTGCGGCGGTCTTGGGCGCCGTCGTCGGCAGTTTCCTCAACGTCGTCATCTACCGCCTGCCGGTGATGCTGCAGCGACAGTGGCGCACCCAGTGCGAGGCCTTCCTGTCCGAGGCGGATTCCACCGAAATCCACCGCCCCCAGGACGAACCGGCCCCGGCCAGTGAGCCAGAGCCCTTCAACCTCGCCACGCCGGCCTCGCGCTGTCCGCACTGTGGGGCGCCCATTCGCCCCTGGCAGAACATCCCCGTCCTGAGCTATCTGTGGCTGCGCGGGCGCTGCGCGCACTGCCAAGCCGGCATCTCGCCGCGCTATCCGGCGATAGAGGCCCTCAGCGCGCTCTGCTCGGCCCTGGTCATCTGGCGCCTCGGCCCGACCGGGGCCGGGGGCGCCGCGATGCTGCTGACCTGGGCCTTCATCGCCCTGACCTTTATCGATGTCGATCACCAACTGCTGCCCGACGACATCACCCTGCCGTTTCTGTGGCTCGGCCTGGGCCTCAACCTGTTCGGTGTGTTCACCGATCTGCACTCCAGCGTCATCGGCGCCATGGCCGGCTACCTCAGCCTGTGGGGCGTCTACCACCTGTTCCGCCTGCTCACGCGCAAGGAGGGAATGGGCTACGGCGACTTCAAATTGCTGGCCGTCATCGGCGCCTGGCTGGGCTGGCAGGCCCTGCCGATCACCATCCTGCTCTCATCGCTCGTGGGTGCCGTCGTCGGCGTGGGGCTTATCCTGCTGCGCCGTCACGGCCGCGACGTACCCATCCCCTTCGGCCCCTATCTCGCGGGCGCCGGCTGGATCGCCCTGCTCTGGGGCCACGACATCACCCAGGCCTACCTGCGCTGGGCTGGTCTCTGATGCAGCGTGAGGGGTGAGGCGAGCGCCCTGCGGGTGCAAGTTGGCAGTTGGCAGATGTCAGTTCGCAGAAAGAAAAGAGCGGTTTAGGTTCTTGCTGCCAACTGCCAACTGCCAACTGAGGGCTGCCAACTACGCCCGCAGGGCGCCCCCCCTCACGTTGACTATTCGACATACTTCACTTTAGTCTCGTCGAATGTTAGTCATCGGCCTCACGGGCGGTATCGGCAGCGGCAAGTCCACCGTGGCGGAGTTGTTCGCCGCACACGGCGTGCCGGTGATCGACACCGACGTCATCGCCCGCGAGTTGGTCGAACCGGGCGAGCCGGCCCTGGCCGAGATCGCCGCGGCCTTCGGCGAGGGGCTGGTCGATGCCCAGGGCCGTCTCGACCGCGCGCGTCTGCGCAACCTGGTCTTCGACGACGCGGCCCAGCGCCAGCGCCTGGAGGCCATCCTCCACCCGCGGATCTACGCCCGGGTTCGCGAAGAACTCTCGCGCATCGAGGCCCCCTATTGCCTGGTGGTCATCCCCCTGCTGGTCGAGACGGGGGGCGCGGCGCTGGTCGACCGCATTCTGGTCGTCGACGCGCCGCTGGAACTGCGCCTGAGGCGCACGCAGTCGCGCGATGGACTGCCGGAGGCACAGGCGCGCGCGATTGCCGCCAGCCAGGCCGAACGCGATCGCCGCCTGTCCGCGGCCGACGAGGTCATCGACAACGGCGGCGATCGCGCCGCGCTCGCAGCCCAGGTCGAGGCCCTGCATGCCCGGTACCTCACCCTGGCGGGCCAGCCAAGCCGTTGATCGCCCCGGCCCGTGCGCCCGTCCGCCTGGCGCGCCATTTGCCTCACGGTTCGAACTTGCCCACAATGCACAGCCATGAGGCCGCGACCCCGACGCCATGTCCGACACTGACCTGGTCTACTACGAACAACCGCTCAACGAACGCATGCGCAGTTTTCTGCGCCTGGATTTCCTGTTTCGCCAGGCCGCTCATACCCTGGAAGGCGAGTCGCGTTGGGACAGCCGCGCCACGCTGGGAAGCATTCTGGAAATCCTGGACGTACTGGGCCGCAGCGATCTCAAGACGGAATTGCTCAAGGACCTGGAGCGCCATCAGACGGCGCTGGCCCGCCTGCGCCGGGCCAGCGCCGTCGACCAGCCCCGGCTCGAATCCATCCTGGAACGCTTGGGCCACTATCAAGAGCAGCTGCACGCCGATCTGCAGGCGCTGGGCCAGGGGCTGCGCGACAACGAATTCCTGGCCGGCATCCGCCAGCGCGCCAGCGTCGCCGGCGGCAGCTGCGACTTCGACCTGCCGGCCTACCACCACTGGCTGCAACAGTCCGCGGCGCAGCGCATCGCCCAACTGACCGAGTGGCTGGCCAGCCTCGAGACGGTGCGTGCACCGGTCGAGCTGCTGGTGCATCTGGTTCGCGAGAGCGCGCATCCCAGCGAGGAGGCCGCCGAGGCGGGCTTCTTCCAGCGCAGTCTGGACGCGGGCGGTGGCTTCCAGCTGGTCCGGGTAGGCCTGCCCGCCGATGCCCCGTATTTCGCCGAAATCAGCGCCGGCAAACACCGGTTCACCGTGCGCTTCCTCGAGCCTCAGGGCCAGTCGCGGCCCCGCCAGGTAGGCGAACCGGTCGCCTTCCAACTATGCTGTTGTGCAATATGAGACGTACCGTGAAATGCCCGACCTGCGGCCGAGAGGTCGAATGGACCGCCGAGCACAAATGGCGCCCCTTCTGCAGCGAGCGCTGCAAGCTGATCGACCTGGGGGCCTGGGCCGACGAGGCCCACCGTATCCCCGGTGACACCGAGCTCATGGACGAGGAAGCCCAGGAGCGCAAGCGCGACTAGCGGCCTGCTAACGCGGCGGTGTGGCGCGAAAGGGAAACCGCGCCCGGTAGGCCCCCTCGGCGGTCTCCACCGTCACCACGGCGACCCAGTCGAGCCGGTCCGCCGAACACACCGGTAGCGTACTGCGCCCACGCCAAGGTGCTGAGTCCCCGGCATCCACCGCCCGCTCCAAGCGGTAGCGGTTCATACCCATGTCCATGCCGACCATGATGAAGTCGGCGTGTACCGCGGTGACCGGCCGAGGCGTCCCCCGTGCGGTCACTTCGACCGCAAAGGGCTGCAGCGGGGTCACGGGGCCCGCCAGGCGCAGGCCCACGCGCATCCCGGCATCGGCGTCGGCAGCCCCCACGCTGCACTCCCGGCCGATAGGCTCGCAACGCGCCGCGGTGGCCAGCTCGAGCACCGGCTGCGAGGTAACCTCCGGCTGCAGCAGGCGACCCGCGAGATAGCCGGCCCCGGCCAGCAGGGCGGCCAGGACCAGGCCGAGGACCGGTAAACGCCATGGCGATGACCCGGCCATGTCAGTCTTCCACCGCATCCCAGAGCGCGCGTACGGCGGCCACGCCCTGGGCGCCGTGCGCGAATGCCTTCGTCCGGTCGCCCGGCCCCACGCCTCCGAGTGCATAGACCGGCAGGCCGGCCTGCCCGGTCAGGGCCCGCAGGCCTTCCCAGCCGATCGGAGCGGCTTGGGGATGACTGGGCGTGGCCTCGACCGGCCCGGCGACGACGAAATCCACGTCCAGCCGCCGGGCGATCGCCAGTTCCTCGGCATCGTGCACCGAGGCCGCCACCCAGTGCCCGTGCCCCAGTGGGCGCTCGCGGCAGGCACGCAACCGCCGGCCGTTGAGGTGCACGCCGTCCGTACCCAATCGGCTCGCCAGCGCCGGCTCGGCGTTCAACAACAGCTGTGCGCCTGCGGCCCGGCACAGGTCCCACGCGATCGCGGCGAGCGCCTCGAAATCGGCCTCCGCCAGTTCGGGCGCCCGCAGCTGGACCAACCGCACCCCTGCCGCCAACGCCCGCGACAGCCGGCGCTTGAAGTCCGCGACATCGGCGAACGCGCCGGTGACCAGGTACAGATCGGGCAGTCGCACGGCATTGACGATCGGCCGGTTCGCCGCGGGAAACGCGTAATGGGCGAGGTCGGCAACCGCCACCCAGCGCACGGGCTGATCCTCGCGCCCGCTCGCCTCGCCGCGATAGCGCTCCACTTGCCACACGTCCAGCAGCACCGCCTTGTCCGGGTAGTCGTGGGGGATACGGATGAGGGGACGGGCCGCCTCGATATCGAGGTGCACCTCCTCGCGCAGTTCCCGTACCAGGGTCTGGTAGGCCGATTCGCCCGGCTCGAGCTTACCGCCCGGAAACTCCCACAGGCCGCCCTGGTGCAGGTGCGACGGGCGCCGCGCGATGAGCACGCGGTCCTCGGCGTCGACGACGACCGCCGCGGCGACGTGCACGCGCGCGCCAACGGCGGAAGCCCCGTCAGGTGCGATACTCGGCATTGATGCGTACATAGTCGTAGGAAAAATCGCAAGTCCAGACGCGCTCGCGCGCTTTGCCCCGGTTCAGCTCGACACGAATGGTGATCTCGTCACGGTCCATGACGGCCTGGCCGCGAGCCTCGCTGTAGTCCGGCGCGCGCCCGCCGTCTCGCACGATGCAGACATCGCCCAGGTCGATGGTGACCGCATCGAGGTCGAGCCCGGCAAGCCCGGCCCGTCCCACGGCCGCCAGTATCCGTCCCCAATTGGGATCGCCGGCAAAGAAGGCCGTCTTGACCAGCGGCGAATGGGCAATGGTATAGGCCACCGCCAGACATTCCGTCGCATCCGCTCCACCGCCGACCTCCACGGTGATGAACTTGGTGGCCCCCTCGCCGTCTCGCACAATGGCCTGGGCCAGGCTCTGGCACACCTCGGTCACGGCAGCGGACAATGCCTGATAGTCCGGGCCCGCCTCCTCATCGATCGGCGTCCCGCCGGCCGCCCCCGTGGCCACCAGCAGGCAGGCGTCATTGGTCGAGGTGTCGCCGTCGACGGTGATGCGGTTGAACGAACGCTCGACCGCCTCGCCCAGGCAGCGCTGCAGTACCTCGCGCGCCACGGGCGCATCGGTGGCGACGAAGGCCAGCATGGTTGCCATGTCGGGCCGGATCATGCCGGCGCCCTTGGCGATCCCGGTGACCGTGACCGTCCGATCGCCGAGTGCAAACTGGCGTGAGGCCCCCTTGGCGACGGTATCGGTGGTCATGATGCCGTGGGCGGCGTCCGCCCAGCCCTCGGGCGACAAGCTGTCCACGGCCTGCGGCAGGCCGGCCAGGACGCGCTCGACCGGCAGGGACTCGCCGATGACACCGGTGGAAAAAGGCAGCACCGCCTCGGCGCGGCTGGCCGTCAACGCCGCCAGCGCCTGACAGCAGCGTTCGGCGTCGCGCAGGCCTTGTTGGCCGGTGCCGGCGTTGGCGTTGCCGGTATTGATGAGCAGAAAGCGCGGCGCGCCCCCCGCCAGGTGTTGCTTGGCAATCGTCACCGGCGCGGCGCAAAAGGCATTGCGCGTAAACACGGCGCCGACCTGGCTGCCCTCGGCCAGGGCCATGACCACCAGGTCGCGCCGGTCGGCCTGCTTGATGCCGGCGCGGGCCACGCCGAGGCGCACGCCGGGCACGGCCGGCAGCGGCGGCAGCTTGTCGAGTCCTACGGCCATGCAGGGGATCCTAGTCAGAGGTCATACGGGCGACATCGCAGGCTGGGGGAAAGCCTCATGAGCCGAAATCGATCAGGGGCCCGATGCCAGGCGGCCAGAACGACGCGGGCGCGCAGCGACTGAGACATATCGAAGAGATTACACAAGGACCGACAAAACGGCAGGACGAACGGGTGCCGCGGGAGGGCCGGATGGCCGAAGCGACGAGCCGTTCTGCGCGACCACGGCTCGCCCGGAGCGGCGGTCCGAAGCGGCAAGCCTGTTCGGCAAGCGCCGTCTAGGCGTTCTCGAGGCGCCCGTGGCATTGCTTGTACTTCTTGCCCGAACCACAGGGACAGGGCTCGTTGCGCCCGATCTTGCGCCCCTCACGCACATAGGGGGTATGGGCCTGCGCGGCTTCGGCCTCGCCGTCGGCGGCGGCCGCCCCCAGGGCACTGGCCTCGGCGTGCTGGAATTCCATGTCGGTCTGGGCGCTGCTGCGGCGCTGGGCCTCGACGGCCTCGATATCCTCCTCGCTGCGCACCTGAATCTTGGTCAGGATGGCAATGACCTCGTGCTTGATTCGCTCGAGCAGCTGCGAGAACAGCTCGAAGGCCTCGCGCTTGTATTCCTGTTTGGGGTCCTTCTGCGCGTAACCGCGCAAGTGGATGCCCTGGCGCAGGTAGTCCATCGCGGCGAGGTGGTCCTTCCACTGCGTGTCCAGGACCTGGAGCATGACGGCCTTCTCCACATGGCGCATCACCTCGGCGCCCACCTGCGCCTCCTTGTCGGCATAGGCCGCCTCGACGGCCTCGAGGATGCGCGCGCGCAGCGGCTCCTCGTGCAGGTCGTCCTCGGCGTCGAGCCAGCCGCGAATGTCCAGGCGCAGCCCGAACTCGCCGTCCAGGGCCTCTTCCAGCGCGGCCACGTCCCACTGCTCCTCCATGCTCTGGGGCGGGATGTAGGTGTCGATGAGCGCGCCGACCACATCGGAGCGAATGGCCTGCACGGTCTCCGAGACGTCGTCGGTGGCCATGAGCTCGTTGCGCTGCTCGTAGATGACCTTGCGCTGGTCATTGGCGACGTCGTCGTATTCGAGCAGCTGTTTGCGGATATCGAAGTTGTGCCCCTCGACCTTGCGCTGGGCGTTCTCGATGGCCTTGCTCACCCACGGATGCTCGATGGCCTCGCCTTCCTTCATCCCCATGCGCTGCATCAGCGAGGAAACGCGCTCGGAGGCGAAGATCCGCATCAGATTGTCTTCCAGTGCCAGATAGAACCGGCTGGAGCCCGGGTCGCCCTGGCGGCCCGAACGGCCGCGCAGCTGATTGTCGATGCGCCGTGACTCGTGACGCTCGGTACCGATGATGTGCAGGCCGCCCGCGGCGATGACCTGGTCGTGGCGCTTCTGCCACTCGGCGCGCACGCGCTGCGTGGTGACCTCGTCGGTCTCGCCGAGGCTCGCCAGCTCGGCGTCCAGGTTGCCGCCGAGCACGATGTCGGTGCCGCGCCCGGCCATGTTGGTGGCGATGGTGATGGCGCCGGGGCTGCCCGCCTGGGCAACGATCTCGGCCTCGCGCTCGTGCTGTTTGGCGTTGAGGACCTCGAATTTGAGCTTGCGCTTGCTCAACAGACCGGACAGGTACTCCGAGACCTCAATGGAGGTCGTACCGACGAGCACGGGCTGGCCGCGTTTGTTGCAGTCTTCTATATCCTCGATGACCGAATCGAATTTCTCGTGCTGCGTCAAATAGACCAGGTCGCCCATGTCGTTGCGGATCATCGGCTTGTTGGTCGGGATCACCACCACTTCCAGGCTGTAGATCTGCTGGAACTCGTAGGCCTCGGTGTCGGCGGTGCCCGTCATGCCCGAGAGCTTGTCGTACATGCGGAAATAATTCTGGAAGGTGATCGAGGCCAGGGTCTGGTTTTCCTGCTGGATCGGCACGCCCTCCTTGGCCTCGACCGCCTGGTGCAGGCCGTCGGACCAGCGTCGCCCGGGCATCGTCCGCCCGGTGAACTCGTCGACGATCACCACCTCATTGTCGCGCACGATGTAGTCGACATCGCGCTGGAACAGGGCATGGGCGCGCAGGCCGGCGCTGATGTGATGCATCAGGCCGATGTTCGCCGCGTCATACAGGCTCTCGCCCTCGCCGAGCAGGCCGGCCTCGGCCAGCAGCTGTTCGGTCTTGGCGTGACCGTCCTCGGTCAGGTAAACCTGCTTGGTCTTCTCGTCGACCGAATAATCCCCAGGACCATCCTCTTCTTCCTGCTTGGTCAGGTTCGGGATGAGCTTGTTGATCGCGTGATAGAGCTCCGAGCTCTCGTCCGAGGGTCCTGAGATGATGAGCGGCGTACGGGCCTCGTCGATCAGGATCGAGTCGACCTCGTCGACGATGGAGAAATTCAACTCCCGCTGGACCTTTTCCTCGATACTGAAGGCCATATTGTCGCGCAGGTAATCGAAGCCGAACTCGTTGTTGGTGCCGTAGGTGATATCGGCGGCATAGGCCGCCTTCTTGGCCTCGAAGTCCATGCCCGCCACGACCACGCCCGTGGTCAGACCGAGGAACTCATACACCCGCCCCATCCACTGTGCGTCGCGCTCGGCCAGGTAGTCGTTGACCGTAACCACGTGCACGCCCTTGCCGGAGAGGGCATTGAGGTAGGCGGCCAGGGTGGCCACCAGGGTCTTGCCCTCACCGGTACGCATCTCGGCGATCTTGCCGCTGTGCATCACCATCGCGCCGATGATCTGGACATCGTAGTGGCGCATGCCCATAACGCGCTTGGCCGCCTCGCGTACGACGGCGAAGGCCTCGGCCATCAGGTCGTCCAGGCTCGCGCCGTCGGCCACCCGGTCGCGGAATTCCTGGGTCTTGGCCCGCAGCGCCTCGTCCGACAGCCCTTCGTACTCGGGCTCCAGCGCGTTGATCTCGGCGACCGTGCGCGACATGCGCTTGACCACCCGCTCGTTGCGGCTGCCAAACATCTTGTTGATCAACTTCGTTACCATGGTGTCCTGCTTTATCCTTACCGAGCGGCCCGAGGGCCGCAGCGTAACGGCATCGGCCACAATGCCCGGAGAGCCAAAAGGCTCATTCTACCGCACGAGGTGCGTATTTTCCCGCCCCGCGGCCCCGACCGCGCCGGGCCCGCCCGCGCGGCGCGCCTGGATCCGGTATCAACGCCGGCTGAGCGCGGTCTTGGGGGCCGCGGCCGGCGACACGGCGAGCACCCGCCCGTCGGCCTGGAAGGCCAGCGCCGTGTGCGGAAAATCCTCACGCGTGAGCTCGGCCATCAGCCGGGCCGCGCGCCGCTTGGGATCGGGCCGGGGGCCGGCGGGGCGGACCTGGCGGGCCGAGACGATCCGCCCGCCCACAAACCGGCCATCCGGGGCCAGGCGCACCGTCAGGATGGGGGCCAGCCCATTGGGCCCGGCGACCTTGATACCCCAATAGGTACAGAAATTGCCCAGGCTGTAGGCGACCAGGCGGCCGCGATACAGTTCCAGGGCCCGCGGCACGTGGGGGCCGCTGCCCAGCACCAGATCGGCGCCCGCGTCGACCATCGCGTGCGCAAAGGCCACCTCGTCGCCGCGATCCTCGCCGTGATAATACTCGCGCTCGAAGGACAGATGCGTGACGTCGGCCCCTTCGGCACCGGCGTGGACCGAGACCATCACGATGTCGTGGTTGGCCTTCAACGCCGTGACGATGGCCCGGGCCAAGTCCCGGTCCAGCATGCTGTTCGAGCCCAGAAAGGGCGCGAAGGCCACCAGGGCCACCCGCACGCCCTTGACCCGCCAGCTGGCGATATCGCCGGCGCGCCCCGAATGGCGGATGCCGACGTTGTCCAACGTGCGCATGGTGGCGCTGCGCCCGGGTTCGCCGAAGTCGCGGGCGTGATTGTTGGCCAGGCTGAGCACGTCGAATCCGGCGGCCTCGAGGTCGGCGGCGTAGGCGCTGGGGCTGCGGAACAGGTAGCACCAGGCCGGGTCCGTACACTGTTTGACCGGCTCGCCGCCGTCGAGCAGCACGCCCTCCAGGTTGGCGAAGGCGATATCGGCCCCCCGCAGGGTATCGGCCATACCTCGGAGCAGGGCGCCCGCCCCCTGGGGCGGCAGCCGGTCTTGAGGATAGTCCGTGCCCAGCATAATGTCGCCGACCGCAGCGACCGTGAGCGACGGCAGCGCCTCGGACGCTCCGGAGGAGGCCTTGGCCGGCGCCGGCGCCGGCCCGGTCCGGGCGGCGGGCGGGCTCGGGTTGCCGGCACAGCCGGCGAGCAGCGCCAGGACCGCCGCAAAGGCCGCCAGCGCGGCAAAGGGGCCCGGACCGACCGCGCGCCGGGCGGTGTTCACGATCGAGCCTCACAGCCGAGAGGGCGCCGGTGCACGACGGTATGACGGCAAGGGAGAGTGGACATAGGCGTTAGGACAGCCAGGCGAGGCGGAAGTGCCGGTACGGACCCCGGGGCCCTTGCGGGCGAGCCGAGCGCAGCGGGCAAGCCATGGGGCGTGGGGGGGCCTCAGTTGGAGGCCTGAATATATTTCCGGGGATTGACGGTGTGGCCGTGGTAGCGCACCTCGAAGTGGCAATGCGGCCCGGTGGAACGGCCCGTGCTGCCCATCAGGGCGATGACCTGGCCCTTCTTCACGGTCTGGCCTACCTTGACCAGGACCTTGGAATTGTGACCGTAGCGCGTGTGATATCCGTTTCCATGGTTGATTTCAACCAGATTGCCGTAGCCGGAGCGCTTACCGGCCCAAACGACCACCCCGGAGGCGACCGCCATGATATCCGAGCCCTTCTTGCCGGCGAAATCGACGCCCGGGTGGAAGCTGCGCCTGCCGGTGAAGGGATCGGTACGCATCCCATAGGGCGATGACAGCCAGCCCCGCTTCACGGGCCGCCCCGCCGGCATCACCTCGGCATGGAGGTTGCGGTTCATGATCATGCTCTCGAGCACCGACAACTGGCGCGTGCGGTCGTCCAGCTGTTTCGACAAGTCGTTGAGGGCCTTCATGAAATCAGGCGGGTCGATGGTCTTGCCGGAGTTGGAGGCGGCCGGACCGCCCTGGCCCGGGGGATTGTCGAAGTCGAACTCGCCGCTGTCCAGGTTGGCCATCTTGGTCAGGCGCTGGCCGAGGGCGTCGAGACGGATGACATGGGCCTGCATCTGGCCCAGGCGCATGGCCAGGGCGTTCATGTTCTCCTCGGCGTTGCGCTTGGCTTCGCGGATCTTGGCACGCTCGGCGTCGAGCTCCGCCTTGAGCTTCACGGTCCCCGCATCGGGGTGTGCCCGCACCTCGGCCGCGCCCAGGTGATAGCCGGCAAACACCGCCAGGGCCGGTACCGCCACCAGGAAGGCCGCGGCCAGCCCCAACAGGCGCCGGGAGGTCAGGGTGATACACCCGGAGCAGCCAAAACGCTTGGTCAGTAGTATGATGTTCATGACTCAGGATGGACTCGGCCGAACTGCTTGGTTATTTGGTCGCTTATTCCCTGCATATACTATCGGTCGCTCAGGGCTCAGTATGAAGTCTCCCAAGCCCCTGCACAAGCTGCTCCACGGCTCTTCCGACGCCCTGTCGCGGGTCCTGGGCCATGCCGGGCGGCTCGCCGCGCTGGACCGCGCCGTGCATCCGCTGCTGGGCGAGCCGCTGGCCCGGCACTGCCGGGTCGCGAACCTGCGCCGCGACACCCTGGTGCTCCAGGTCGATTCGCCGGCCTGGGCGGCGCGCCTGCGCTATCAAACCCCCGCCCTGCTCAAGAGCCTGCACGGCTCGGACCCGGCCAGCGGGCTGGACGGGCTGCGCGACATCGAGGTCAAAATCGCGCCGCCGGCCGAACCGCGTCCGGCGCGGGCCATGCGCGCGGCCCCGATGTCCGCCGATTCGGCGCGCCTGATCGAGGCCGTGGCCGAGGACACCGCCGATGGCGCACTGCGCTCGGCCCTGCGCCGCTTGGCCCGCCACCACCGCGGGCCCGACGAATAGGCCCCTAGCCCACCTGCACGGGCTGCATGAAATAGATCGGGGCCTGGGCGGGGTCGTCGAAGGTAACCAGTTCCCAGGCGCTCTCGTCGGCCAGCAGGGTCCGCAGCAGGCGATTGTTCAGCGCATGGCCGGATTTGTAGCCGCTGAAGGCGCCGATCAGGCTGCGCCCGAGCAGGTACAGATCGCCGATGGCGTCCAGAATCTTGTGCTTGACGAACTCGTCCTCGTAGCGCAGCCCGTCCTCGTTCAGGATGCGGTAGTCGTCCACCACCACCGCATTGTCCAGGCTGCCGCCCAGGGCGAGGTTGTTGGCGCGCAGCATCTCGAGCTGACTCATGAAACCGAAGGTGCGCGCGCGGCTGACCTCCTTGACGAAGGAGGTCGTGGAAAAATCCACCTCAGCGGTCTGGCCGCGGCCCTTGAAGACGGGGTGATCGAATTCGATGGTAAAGGCCACCTTGAAGCCGTCGAACGGCTCGAAGCGCACCCATTTGTCCCCGTCCTCGACGGTGACCGCGCGCTTGATGCGAATAAAGCGTTTCGGGGCCTTTTGCTCCTCGATACCGGCGGACTGCACGAGAAACACGAACGGGCCGGCACTGCCGTCCATGATCGGCACTTCCGGCGCACTGAGGTCTATATAGGCGTTGTCGATACCCAGGCCGGCCAGGGCCGAGAGCAGGTGTTCCACCGTCGAGATTCGCACACCGTCCTTGACCAGGGTCGAGGACAGCGTGGTGTCGCCCACGTTTTCGGGGGTGGCCGGGATCTCGACCGGCGGCTCCAAATCAACGCGGCGGAAGATGATGCCCGTGTCCGGCGCCGCCGGGCGCAGGGTGAGATAGACTTTCTCTCCGGTGTGCAGGCCCACACCCGTGGCCCTGATAACGTTCTTCAGCGTACGTTGATTGATCACCTAGCAACTGTCCTTATATCGACGGCCGCGCGCAACGCGCAGCCGGGGCGGCAAAATCCCGGAGAATAGACCACGGAGTCGCGTATTTCAGCAACTTGCCGCTATATCGTCAAGTTTTCCGCCGGTCATAAGTGTAAATCCATACTATTCGTCCGAAATGTGACCCAGTCGACCCTCTGGGCAGGCGTTCCGGGCCGATCCCGGGCAGGGACCGGCGGCCCCCGCCTCCGGCGCCCGTACCGGGCCGGACGGGCCGGCTCAGTCGGCCTGGCGGCGCAGAAACGCCGGGATATCCAGATAATCCAGGCTGTCGTCCCCATCCTTGGCCGCCCGCTCCGAGGCCGCCTTGTTGCGGATCACCGTCGGGCGCTCGAGCTGACCGTAGTCCACCTCGCCGTTCTGGGTCTTGTTGACCACCAGCTTGACCGGCTTGTCGCCGAGCTGCTCGTCCTGGCCCAGGCCCGTGGCCACGACCGTCACCCGCAGCTCGCCGCTCATCTCGGGGTCGATCACCGTCCCCACGACCACGGTCGCGTTCTCAGAGGCGAACTCCTTGATGGTGTTGCCGACCTCCTCGAACTCCCCGATGGACATGTCCAGGCCGGCGGTGACGTTGACCAGGATGCCGCGGGCCCCGGCCAGATTGATGTCCTCGAGCAGGGGACTGGCAATGGCCGCCTCGGCCGCCTCCCGGGCGCGCTCCTGGCCGTTGGCCTTGCCCGAGCCCATCATGGCCATGCCCATCTCGGACATCACGGTGCGCACATCGGCGAAGTCCACGTTGATCAGGCCCGGACGCGTGATGAGCTCGGCGATGCCCTGCACGGCGCCCAGCAGGACGTCGTTGGCCGCCTTGAAGGCATCGAGCAGGCTGATGTTCTTGCCGAGCACGCTGAGCAGCTTCTCGTTGGGAATGGTAATCAGCGAGTCGACATACTCCTTGAGCTCCTCGATGCCCTGACCGGCGACGTCCATGCGCTTGCGCCCCTCGAAGGGGAACGGCTTGGTGATCACCGCCACGGTCAGTATGCCCATGTCCTTGGCGACCTGGGCCACGATGGGCGCACCGCCCGTGCCGGTGCCCCCGCCCATGCCCGCGGTGATGAACACCATGTCCGCGCCCTCGAGAATCTCCTCGATGCGCTCGCGGTCCTCCACCGCGGCCTGACGGCCGATATCGGGGTTGGCCCCCGCGCCCAGGCCCTTGGTGATATTGCTGCCCAGCTGCAGAACCGTCCGGGCGGACGAATTCTTCAGCGCCTGTGCATCGGTATTGGCCGTGACGAAATCCACGCCCTCGATGCGTTGTGCCACCATGTGCTCGACGGCGTTGCCGCCGCCCCCACCGACACCGATGACCTTGATAACAGCGTTTTGGCTGTATGCATCCATCAGTTCGAACATAGTAGACCTCCTACTAACCGTCTCGCGTGTAAAGATGTGTTGACCCGTCGTGACTCACTGCAGTGCCCGCCACGTGTTAAAAATTGCCCTGGAACCAGCTCTTCATTCGCCGCCATACCCCCTTGGCCCCGCCGCCGAGCAGGACCTCGGAGATGTTCATACCGCGGTTCTGCTGCCCGAACAGCAGCAGTCCCACGCCCGTGGAATAAATCGGATTGCGCACCACGTCGACCAGGCCGCTGATGTACTGCGGCGCCCCCAAGCGCACCGGCATGTGGAAGATCTCCTCGGCGAGTTCGACCACGCCCTCCATCTTGGCGCTGCCGCCGGTGATGACCACGCCGGCCGCGCACAGGTCTTCGAAACCGCTGCGGCGCAGCTCGGCCTGGATGAGGGTGAACAGCTCCTCGTAGCGCGGCTCGACCACCTCGGCCAGGGTCTGGCGCGCCAGACGCCGCGCGGGGCGATCGCCCACGCTCGGCACCTCGATGGTCTCGTCGGCGCTGGCCAGCTGGGTCAGCGCGCAGGCGTACTTGATCTTGATCTCCTCGGCGTATTGAGTCGGGGTGCGCATGGCCACGGCGATGTCGTTGGTGACTTGATCGCCGGCGATGGGAATGACCGCGGTATGGCGGATGGCCCCGTCGGTGAACACCGCGATATCGGTGGTACCGCCTCCGATGTCGACCAGGCACACGCCGAGCTCCTTTTCGTCGTCGGTCAGCACCGCCTGGCTGGAGGCCAGCTGCTCGAGGATGATGTCGTCGACCTCCAACCCGCAGCGGCGCACGCACTTGATGATGTTCTGCGCGGCGCTGACCGCGCCGGTGACCATGTGTACCTTGGCCTCCAGGCGCACACCCGACATGCCCACCGGCTCACGGATGCCCTCCTGGGCGTCGATAATGAATTCCTGGGGCAGGATGTGCAGGATCTTCTGGTCGGCCGGAATGGCCACGGCGCGCGCCGCGTCGATGACCCGCTCGACATCCGCGCCCGTGACCTCCTTGTCGCGGATCGCCACGATGCCGTGGGAGTTGAGGCTGCGGATGTGGCTGCCGGCGATGCCGGCGAAGACCGAGTGGATCTGACAGCCGGCCATGAGCTCGGCCTCTTCCACCGCGCGCTGGATGGATTGCACCGTGGACTCGATGTTGACCACGACGCCCTTTTTCAGACCGCGCGAGGGATGGGAGCCGATGCCGATGACCTCGACCTCGTTCTCCGGCGTGATCTCGCCGACAATGGCGACCACCTTGGAGGTCCCGATGTCCAATCCGACGATTAAGTTTTTTTCCGCTTTCTTTGACATTGCCTTATCCCCACCAACTTAGCCTTGGTGTGTTCCGTTCGAGCTGCCGTCTTCGCCCTGGCGCCAGGCCACCGCGAATCCGTTGGTGTAGCGCAAATCGACCCGCACGATCTTGCCCACCCGCGGGGCCAATACCTTCGGATAGACCTCGGCGAAGCGCCGCAGGCGCGCCAGGCTGTCCTCCCGGCCCAGGACCAGCTCGACGTGATTGTCCAGCGTCAGGCGCCAGGCCCGGCGCTTGTCCAAACTCAGCCGCGCCACGCTCAGCCCCAACGGCCCCAACAGCTTGCGCACCTCGTGATAGCGCGCGGTCAGCATCCGGGCCGTGTCGGCCGGTCCCGCGAAGACCGGCAGGTTGCTCGGATAGCTCTTCGGGGCCGGCTTGAACACCCGGCCCTGTACGTCGACCAGGCCCCCGGGCGCCCAACGGGCCAGCGGGCGCTGCTCGTCGATGGCGATGGCGAGCGTGTCGGGCCAGACCCGGCGCACCGAGGCGTGCGCCACCCAGGGCAGGCCCTCGACCGCGCCCTGCACCCCGGCCACGTCGACCGCGAAGAACCCGCCGTGGACGTGCGCCGCCACCAGGGCGCGAACACGGTCGGGGCCGACGTGGGCAAAGCTGCCCTGCAAACGCACCTGGCGGATCGGCAGCGTGGTCGGTTCCACCAGCACGCCCGCCCCCCAGCCCAACGCGCCGAGGACCACGCCGGCGACTACCAGCGCGCCGACCCAGCGCCCCAGGCGGCGCTCGGCGGCCCACTGGCGCCAGGCGCGCCGCCCAGTCGTACGGTCAGCACGTCGCGGCTGGGCCTGCCGGCGGCGGGGGCTCACGCGCTCGCCTCCTCGCTCAGGGTCTGTGCCAGGATGCGCCAGACCAGCTCGTTGAAGTCGATGCCGGCCGCGCGCGCGGCCATCGGCACCAGGCTGTGGTCGGTCAGGCCGGGCACGGTGTTGTTCTCCAGCAGCCAGGGCTCACCGGCGGCATCGAGCATGAAGTCCACGCGTCCCCAGCCGCTCGCCTCCAGCGCCGCAAACGCCCGCAGCGCGAGCTTCTGCAGGGCCTGCTCCTGCTCGGCGGGCAGACCGCAGGGACACTGGTAGCGCGTGCTGTCGACCTCGTACTTGGCCTCGTAGTCGTAGAACCCCCGCGGGGTCTCCACCCGGATGAGCGGCAGGGCCTGCTCGCCCAGGATGGCGACGGTGTACTCCCCGCCGCCGCTGATCCACGGCTCGGCGACCACGTCCACATCGTGGCGGGCGGCCTCGCGCCAGGCCGGCTCCAATTGATCGGCCTCGGTCACCTTGGCCGTGCCGATGCTCGAGCCCTCGCGCGCCGGCTTGACCGCCATGGGCAGAGCGAGCTGGCGCAGGGCCGTTTCCAGATCCGCGGCCTCGTGCAGCACGACAAAGGGCGGCGTCGGCAGACCGAGCGCCTTCCACACCAGCTTGCTGCGCACCTTGTCCATGCTCAGTGCCGAGCCCAGCACGCCCGTACCCGTATAGGGCAGGCCCAGCAGCTCGAGCGCACCCTGGATCACCCCGTCCTCGCCGCCGCGCCCGTGCAGGGCGATGAACACGCGGTCGAAACCGCCGGCCTCGAGCACGGCGATGACATCGCGCCCGGCGTCGATACCGTGGACGTCCACGCCCTTGGCCCGCAGCGCGGCCGTCACCGCCTCGCCCGTCTTGAGCGAGACGGCACGCTCGGCCGACCAGCCGCCGTAGAGCACGGCGACCTTGCCGAAGCGTGCTGGATTGTTCTCGCGCTTAGCCATTGCGATCACTCACGCCCATCGGATTAAACACGGAGGACACCGAGACACGGAGACAACACAGAGCAACGCGATCGCCTTTGCCCTGCGATGCACTGGTCAAATCACCGTGCTCATATGTCATCTGCGTTCCCAACGATTCGATCCTCCTCTTCCGACCTCTGTGCCTCTGTGTCCTCTGTGGTTAACAGCGGCCTTGTTCACGGCTCGCCGACGATGCGCACTTCGCGCTCGAGCCGGATGCCGTGTTCACGCTCGACCGCCTCGGCCACCCGTTCGATCAGCCTCTCGATGTCGGCCGCCGCGGCGCTGCCGGCGTTGATGATGAAGTTGGCGTGCTTGTCCGAGACGCACGCCCCGCCGACGCAGGCCCCCTTCAGGCCGCAGGCCTCGATGAGCCGGGCGGCGTAGTCGCCCGGCGGATTGCGAAAGACCGAACCGGCATTGGCCTGCTGGGTCGGCTGCGTGGCGCCGCGTCGTTCCAGCAGTTGCTTGATCCGCGCGGCCCCGGCCTCGGCATCGCCGGGCTCCAGGCGCAGCACCGCGGCCAGGAACCACTCGCCCGCCGGGCCCTGCACGGTGCGATAGCCGATCCGATAGTCCGTCGGCGGGCGCACATGACGCCGGCCCGCATGGTCCAGCGTTTCCACCGACTCGACCCGCTCCCAGGTCTCGCCGCCGAAGGCCCCGGCGTTCATGGCCAGCGCACCGCCCATGGTGCCGGGGATACCCGCCAGGAACTCGGCCCCGCTCAAGCCCTCGCGGGCGCAGAAGCGGGCGGCCTTGGGACAGGCCACACCGGCCTCGATGCGCACGCCTGTGGCGTCGATGCGCTCCAGGCCGTTGAGCAGGCCGCTGGTGCAGATCACCGTGCCGCGCAGCCCGCCGTCGCGCACCAGCAGGTTGCTGCCCAGACCGACCCAGTACAGCGGCTCGTCCGGATCGAGCTGGCTCAGGAACACGGCGAGGTCCTGCGCATCGGCCGGCTGATAGAAACGCTCGGCCGGGCCGCCCACGCGCCACGAGGTGTGGCGGGCCATGGACTCGTCGTGCTTGAGCTGTCCGCGCAGGCTCGTCATTACGTCCGGTACCGTCATCATCGCTCGCGTCGCCGCCCCGTCCGCTGCCCGCGGCCGCGCCGCGGGCCCGCTTGAGCGCGGGGACGGGCAAAGCCCGCCCACGGGCCGGTTCCCTCGCCAGCGCCCGCGCGCCCACCCAGCTCCTCCAGCCAGCGGCCGGTCAGTGCCTCGCCGCAGCCCATGTGCAGATGACGCGATATCGTGCTCATAACGACTCCTCGGCGCCGGCACCGGCGCTCCACAGCTTGGCCAGGCCGGCGGCCGCCGCCCCGATGTTGCCCGCGCCCAGGGTCAGCACCACGTCGCCTTCCTGGAGCACGCCGGCGAGGATCTCGGACAGGTCCTCGATGCGTTCGACGAAGACCGGGTCGACCTGTCCGCGCAGCCGGATGGCCCGCGACAGGGCACGCCCGTCCGCCCCGGCGACCGGCGCCTCGCCGGCGGCGTACACCTCCAGCAGGACCAGGACATCCACCTCGGAGAGCACGCTGGCGAAGTCCTCGAACAGGTCGCGTGTGCGGGTGTAGCGGTGCGGCTGGAACACCAGCACCAGGCGCCGCTCGGGCCAGCCGTCGCGCACGGCCTGCAGCGTGGCCGCCACCTCGCGCGGATGGTGGCCGTAGTCATCGACCAGCAGCACCGGACCGGCCGGCGAGGCCAGCTCGCCGTAGACCTGGAAGCGCCGGCCGATCCCCTCGAAGCG